>Ga0209394_1000155_pt1 | contig 64674 bp, 62 predicted proteins | sample JNZ201metaG_FD_184122 | JGI IMG/M metagenome (GOLD analysis project Ga0209394, IMG submission 184122) | Hot spring microbial communities from Jinze hot spring, China to study Microbial Dark Matter (Phase II) - JNZ 20120812A (SPAdes) (version 3) ...
CTAACCCAAATAATTTTTTTCTAAATACCTTTATATACTTAACCTGCCTAATAGTTCTATGTATGCTGCATACTTTTAATTCCGAGAGTTTAAAGAGTTTTCTTGAAACCGCTTGTGTGAGTGTTAGGTTCTTTAGGTTCACCGAGCATACCATGACTGTTGATGCCGCCGCTAGGCAGGTTGGTGTTTCCCATGATAGGATAATTAAGAGTATACTTTTTATTTGTGATGATGGTTCGCCAGTTTTAGCTATAGTTCCTGGCGATAGGAGGGTTGATGAGAAGAAGCTTGCGATGGTATGTGGTGCTAGAAGGGTTAGGCGGGCTACTGCTGGTGAGGTTAAAGAATTCACTGGCTATGAGGTTGGCGCGGTTCCACCGGTCGGACATAAGATGAGAATAAAAACAGTTATTGACAGAAGAGTTTTGGGATTTGATAAAGTTATTGGTGGAGGCGGAGAGATAAATGTTCTTATGGAGATAAGCCCAGCCGACATAAAGAGAATTAACAATGCTTTAATTGAAGATATAAGCAAATAATGCGGGACTTGCAGTTTCTTGACTCATCTCATTTTAGAGGCGAACTCTTCTGAGATTCGCTTATACATTTCAAGCTCCCTCTGCGACATGGGTCTTACTCTTCTCAAAGCCTCCTCAAAGTGCCTCCTATAGACCTTAAGGTTACTCAGGCTCTTCTTGGCTTCCTCAGGTCTCTTAGCATTCGCTATATGCTCTCTTATTGCCAGCATAACTGCTGTATTACATATGGCGGCCAAATCGGCCCCCGTATAGCCTTCAGTTCTCTTTGCCATGTCATCTATGTCTACATCTTCGGCTAGAGGCTTCTTTCTCAAATGGATTTTCAGTATCTCTTTCCTAGCCTCAAAGTCCGGTAACGGAACATAGAGGAGCTTATCGAACCTTCCAGGTCTTAGCAGTGCAGGATCAATTATGTCAGGCCTATTTGTGGCGGCTAAGACGACAACACCCCTCAGCTCCTCTATCCCATCCATCTCAGTAAGGAGCTGGCTTATGACACGCTCAGTTACATGCGAGTCCCCGTATCCTCCACCTCTGACCGGGGCTATTGCATCTATCTCATCAAAAAATATTATGCTTGGAGCGGCTTGCTTAGCCCTCCTAAAAACCTCTCTAATAGCTCTCTCCGACTCGCCAACCCACTTTGAGAGTATCTCTGGACCCTTAATGCTTATAAAGTTTGCTTCACTCTCCGTTGCAACAGCCTTGGCTAGCAGAGTTTTTCCAGTTCCAGGCGGCCCGTAGAGGAGTATGCCCTTAGGCGGTCTCGCATCCATATGCTCGAAAAGCTCTGGATACTTAAGCGGCCATTCAACAGCCTCCTGGAGCTCAAGCTTAACTTCATGTAAGCCTCCTATATCATCCCATCTAATGTTCGGAACCTCTATTAGAACCTCGCGGAGCGCGGATGGCTCAACGTCCTTCAGCGCCTCCATGAAGTCGCCCATAGTGACAGTTATCTTATTCAGTATTTCGGCGGGTATCGTATCCTTCTCGAAGTCTATTTCTGGAAGTATCCTCCTCAGGGCCCGCATAGCAGCCTCCTTACATAGCGCGGCTAGGTCTGCGCCGACGAAGCCGTGCGTTATGCTGGCAATTTTCTCTAAGTCTACATCTTCAGCCAGGGGCATATTTCTGGTGTGGATTTGAAGGATTTCAAGTCTACCCTGCTTATTTGGGACACCTATCTCAATCTCTCTATCGAATCTTCCAGGCCTTCTTAGGGCTGGGTCTAGGGCGTTCGGCCTATTAGTGGCGCCTATGACCACAACTCTCCCACGAGGCTTCAGCCCGTCCATTAGGGCTAGTAGCTGGGCTACAACCCTCTTCTCAACCTCGCCGGTAACCTCCTCCCTCTTAGGCGCTATAGCATCAATCTCATCAATGAAAATTATGCTTGGAGCATTCTCCTCAGCCTGCCTGAAGATCTCCCTTAAACGCTCCTCGCTCTCACCATAATATTTGCTCATTATTTCTGGGCCGCTTATGCTGAAGAACGCCGCATTGGTCTCGTTCGCTACAGCCTTTGCGAGTAGGGTCTTACCAGTTCCAGGCGGCCCATAAAGGAGGACGCCTTTCGGCGCCTCTATCCCAAGCCTCTCAAACAGCTCAGGATACTTCAGTGGTAGCTCAACCATCTCCCTAATCTTTCTAATCTCCTCCTTCAATCCTCCTATATCCTCATAGGTGACCTTCGGCACCTCTCTAACCATCGCTGCAGGCTTTTCACCTATTGTTATCTCAGTATCCCTGGTGATTATCACTGCTTGGACAGGCGGCTGCACATTCACGACCATTAGGTCTATGGTTCTCCCCATTATGCCAAGCGGGATGTAGTCGCCTCTAGAGACAACTTTACCCTCAAGGATCTGGGCTAGGTAATCCTCAGCCCCCTCTATGCGTAGGGGCTCTGTTGGGGCTAGAACTATCTTCTCAGCGTTCTTCGCCTCGATCCTTCTAATAGTGACCTTCTCATCTATGCTTACACCAGCGTTCTTCCTCACGTAACCATCTATGCGAATAATCCCTCTACCATAATCGTCAGAGTAGCCTGGCCAGCATATAGCTGCGGTCTTACGTTTACCTGAGATCTCAATAACGTCTCCTGGCGTTAAACCTAGGTTCTCCATAACTTTAGGGTCGATTCTAGCTATGCCCCTACCAACATCTCTGCTATAGGCCTCGGCGACGCGTAGGGTGGCAACCTTAGAATTGGACATTCTACAACACCTTTCTCAACGAGACTAATGTATGAAGGCGGTCTAGATAAAAATTACCGCTCATTCCACGCAACGAAATCTAGGGAAGACTGCTTCAGAGAAATCTTTGAGAAATCTTACCACTTTATTCGGCGGAGTATTCGACGTCGATAGATCCACTATGATCTTATCTGCCCCAGCTTCGGCATATTCCCCTATTTTAGAAATCCATTCGGACGGCTTCTCTCCCAGGGCGTGCGGGTATGTGAGTGATGGCGCTAAAATTACCCTTCTTCCCAAACATCCGGCCCTTTCAGAAGCTCTTAATGCTAACGTCTTAAATCTCTCAACGGGGATGTCGGATAGCGGTAATAGTCCATAACCATATTTGGCGGTGATCTCTAATATTTTCTCTGAGGAGCCGCCAAACCATATTGGAGGATAGGGTTTCTGAAGCGGTTTAGGCCAGAAAGGCGCGCCGACAACTCTATAATATCTGCCGTTATATGTAACCCGCCCATCCTCGGTCCAAAGCCTAAGTATTATCTCTAACGCTTCAAGCATTCTTGAGATGCGCTCCTCATGTCTACCCCACCATAAGCCGAAAGATATTGCTTCATCCCTGAACCATCCAGCACCAACCCCAAAATTAACCCTGCCGCCAGAGATTATATCTACTGTTGCGACAACTTTAGCTATCCTGCCTGGATCGTAGAATGGTAGCGGCGAGACCCTAGCACCCAGTCTTATCCTCCTAGTCTGAGCGGCTATGGCTGAGAGCACAGTCCAAGCGTCGAGCTTATTTGGTCTCTCAGGGTCTCCGCCAGTCTTCTCATAAAACTCTCTTGGAAGATATAGGTGATCCCCAACCCAAACCGAGTCGAAACCCAAATCTTCAGCAGCCCTTGAAAACTCTAAAACTTCGCTGTATCCATATATTCCATGGGTAGGTAAGTGTACCCCGAAATACAGAGGCGCTCACCTTAAGTCTCAACATATTTAGCTAATTTCTGCTCGAAGATCTTCTTTGGCATTGCGCCGATAAACCTATCCACAAGAACACCATTCTTAAAGACTAGGAACGTTGGTATGCTCATAACATTATATTCCTCAGCCTTCTTCGGATTTTCATCAACATTCAGTTTTCCAAATAGGATTTTGCCAGAACACTCCTTAGCCAACTCATCTACTATAGGCGCCATTATCCGGCATGGTGCGCACCAGGGCGCCCAAAAATCCACCACAACTAGACGATGCCTCTTTATAAAATCATCGAAGTTCGAATCGGTCAACTCCACGGGTTTATCTGTAGACCCCTGCCCTCCCGAAAACCTACGCATAAGCTTCTCAATCTTCTTTTGTCGTATCTCCTCCAATTCCTTATCTTCTTCCATATGAAACCTTTTAGTATGGATCAATTTATAAGTATTAATTCTGTCTTGGTTGGTCTAGAAGAAGGAAAGATTTTAAAATCTTAGGATAATTTAAAATAAGTGACTGAGTGTTAAAGAGGGAGTGAGGCATTTTTGGCAGAGATTAGGGTTGCGATAGCAGGTGTTGGAAACGGTGCATCAGCACTTGTTCAAGGAGTACACTATTATAGGGATGCCAAGGAGGGCGAGTTTGTTCCAGGCCTGATGCATGTTAAGTTTGGGGATTACCATGTCAGAGATATAAAGTTTGTTGCGGCGTTTGAAGTGAATAGGTTAAAGATTGGGAGGGATCTTAGCGAAGCTATCTTCATCGAACCAAACTGTTGCCCAAGATTTGTCAAATCTCTTCCGCATCTCGGGGTTAAAGTTTTGCCAGCACCAATATTGGACGGCGTTGCCCCGCATATGAGGGATGCCTTCAAAGTGTACTCTGAGGATGAGATAAAGCCTGTTGATGTTGCAGAGGTTCTTAGGAAGAGTAGGGCTGATATACTCGTGAACTATATGCCCGTTGGAAGCTACGAGGCGACAAGGTTTTATGCTCAAGCGGCCATAGAGGCTGGATGCGCATTCGTCAACTGTATTCCAGAGTTCATTGCCAGCGATAGAGAGTGGGCTGCCAGATTTGAGAAGGCGGGGCTGCCTGTTGCCGGCGACGACATTAAGAGTCAGCTTGGCGCAACAATACTCCATAGGGAGATAATTAGGCTCTTCGTTGACAGGGGCGTTAAAATTGATGAGACATATCAGCTGAATATTGGCGGGGACACAGACTTCCAGAACATGACCTTGGAAGAGAGGCTTAAATCTAAGCGCATAAGTAAGACCGAGGCGGTCACAAGCCTAGTCCCATATGAGGTGCCTACGAGGATAGGGCCATCAGACTTTGTGCCCTTCTTGGGGAACAAGAAGATATGTTATATCTACGTTAGGGGCAGGAATTTTGGTGATAGGCCGGTGACAGTATGGGTTAAACTTGAGGTTGAGGATTCCCCGAATAGTGCTGGGGTTGTCATAGATGTTTTAAGAGCAACAAAAATTGGCTTAGATAGGGGCATAGCTGGGCCGCTGATCAGCATATCGGCGTATGCCTTCAAGCATCCACCAGTTCAGGTTGAGGATCCAATAGCTAAGAGGTGGGTTGAAGAGTTCATTGAGGGGAAGAGGGAGAGGTAATTTTCTTAGCAGGTTATCCTTAACCACTCCTTATAGGATTCAAATATTATACGCAATTTTTTTATTGGTTCAATATCTAAATCCACTCTCAAATCTACTAGCGGGCGGGATTCATGTATTGGCTCCCTCTCAGCAACGATAAGCGCAGCCGAACGCACCCCCCTCCTATCCCCGCCAGCCTTGCCCCCAGCCTCCAAGGATCTCATAAGCCTCTCGGCAAGCCACTCACCCTCTGCCACCTCAAACGCATTAACTTGCCCCCAGCCTCCAAGGATCTCATAAGCCTCTCGGCAAGCCACTCACCCTCTGCCATCTCAAACGCATTAACCATAGCCTCTAAAACTTTCTCCGAGACTAAAGCGTTCCCCGCGGCAACACAATTCTCGCCAATAATATGCCCCCTCCACTCCAGCGTCTCCCTACCCGTGAAGGCAGCCTTTCTGCCAAGCGAATCAATTATAGATATTTGTCTCATCTCCTTTAGGGGGTCGCCCTTAAGCAGAGTATTTATCACATCTTCAGGAGGATGACCGCTCCGTAGCAGTTTAAGACCATTAACCCCGAGAAAAAAGTTTGTGTAGCCTTGGACGGCTAATGCGCCAACATTTGGCTCAACATGTGGAACAGCGCTTCCAACAGCTATGGTTGCTGAAGAGACGCAGACCCCTAAGGCGTGGGTCTTTGGACACCTCGCAACGAGAGAAAAGGTGCCCTCTGCTTCACTTAAAAAATATTTCAACTTCAATCTTGTCACCATCTTTAAGGTTTAGAGCTCTTCTCAGGCATACTGACGCAATAACTTCTATAAGGTTGATTGGATACTTAGGGACACAAGGTCTAACAATGCCTCCGGGGAAACTTGAGGCTACAATAGCCCTGTAAATGACGCCTGGAAAGTATCCGTTCTCCGAAACTATCCTATATCCGAGCCTATTATCTAAAAGTATCCTCTCCAGGCTTTCGCAACCCTCACATACTATTAAATTTAGTGTTCCTGGATATGGCTTAAAGCCGAGGTTTTCTTCAACCTGTCTCTCAAACCATGGTAGGGATGTGAATTTCCTTCCCTCACCAATCCCAGAAGAAACTATTCCTCTAACAATTACGCTTCTATTTTCTGCCTCCATCATTTTTCCTTAGATTAGCAAAACATAAAAAAGTGTTCCTATGTTTTATTGAATGGAGAGGCGACGCCTTGAGGAGCAGAACTACATTTGCATCTAGTCTGTCTAGGATTATGGATGACCTCTCCTCAAAAAACTCCATTAAATACATAGTATATTCATCCTCAATAATATTCTTCTTATCCCTAATCTTTCTTCCACCCATCATTGGTATCCTGGAGAATATCTCCAGCATAGACGTTATTTTTCAAGATCCGCTTCTCTTATCCAGAGCTAACGCAGCCATCCTACAATCATTTATTATGGCTTTTGCCGTTGCCCTATTAGATCTCATAGCAGCTTTACCTCTCGCTTGGCTTATAGCTAGGAGCAGAACTAGGTTTGTTCATTTCATAGACACATTAGTTGACATCCCATTTCTAATACCAACAGCCGCCCTGGGGTACTCCGCTCTGCTCTTCTGGAGTCCCCTGACTCAACCCGGCTTCCTCCTCGTATTCCTTCTTCAATTTGCCTTCTCATATCCGGTCATAGTTAGAGTTATGGTTGGCGAGCTCCTAAATTATAAAGAGGTATATGAGGTTGCCGCTAGAACCCTTGGCGCAAATCCATTTACAGCCGTCAGGACGATAACGCTACCGCTCCTTAAGCCAGGCGTAATAGCATCTTTTCTTCTAGCGCTCGCAAGATCACTTTCGGAGACAGGAGCAACAGTCAGGGTAGCTGGTCTATGGGAGAATGGTCCAGTCTTCATATTCAGAGTGCTGGATGCCGTTGATATACCACCTTATCTTAAGAATGGGGTCTTAGTTTACGTCAGCTCTATTCTAATGTTAACATCAGTAATACTGTTTTTCCTGATAAGCCTATTAGCGCCAAAACTTAGATTTCCAGTAAAATTCGTTTTTCCAGGAATCGAGAGGAGGCTAAGCTCTCCCAGCGCAGTCAAGTTTAGAGATATATTGGCATCTCTAATTTTCCTATTTATAGTGATCTTCCCATCACTATTTATAGTGCTGCCTGTGATGAATGCGCTATTTGATGGAACGTTAAACATAGCCCTCACAGGCCTAGATCCGTGGGACAAGTACTGGCGCACTATGCTGAACTCTTACTCTATAAGCCTTTTAGCAACGCTATTAAACATCGGGTTTGGGCTGCCAGCGGCGGTGTTAATTGCTAGGAGGAAGCTCGGTAAAGCTACACCAGTGTTTAAGGCTTTAGTGAGCGTGCCAATAATAATTCCATCAATAACGCTCGGTTACTCGCTGAGGCTTTTCTGGGGTAGATATGGTTTTCTACATGAGTACTGGATTCTTCTCTTCTCTCACATGGCTATAACATACACGTATTTTGTCGAGTCCATGGCGGCGGCAATAGAAAGTATTCCTATAGAGATAGAGGAGGTGGCGAGCACTCTTGGTGCAAAGCCGCTCATAATATTTCGTAGAATAACCCTCCCACTAACAAAGTACTCCGCTTTTTCAGGCGCAATTCTAGTCTTCACTAGGGCCTTAGGTGAGACTGGGGCAGCCAAAGCTGTTGCAAGGACACAGGAGTGCTGGACCCTTCCAATACTATTGGTTAATTGGATTCTAAGCGAAGCAACAACAGCCTCCCAGAAAGCATTGGGTGCTGGGCTGTATATAGCCTTCTCCTTTGTATCCCTCTTAGCTCTAAGGCTTCTGACGAGGAGGACGAAGTAAATGCCCTCGATAAAGCTTGTAAATGTTACCAAAAGTTATGGCAATGTGACTGCAATAAAGAACTTAAGCTTAAACGTGGATGATGGCGAATATGTGTGCGTATTGGGGCCGACTGGAAGTGGAAAAACAACTTTACTCAAACTTATTGCGGGAATTATTAAGCCAGATAAAGGTGAAATCTACATTGATAATAAGTTGGTGAATAATGTTTCCCCACAAGAACGCAATGTAGCATATGTCCCCCAATATTATGCGTTATTTCCCCACTTACGGGTGATCGATAATGTTGCATTTGGGCCATTATCAAGGGGGGTTAGAAGAGAGGATGCATATGAAATATCCATGAAAACCCTCGAAATGATGAGACTTTCATGGAGGGCAGACTCCTTTCCACATGAGCTGAGCGGCGGTATGCAGCAGCGCCTGGCTCTAGCAAGGGGACTGGCTTCAGGGGCTAAAATATTGCTCTTAGATGAGCCTCTGGGAGCCCTAGACGCTAGGCTTAGGGTTGAACTAAGATTTAAGCTTAAAGATATGGCTGAGAGAAATAAGTTAACTGTAATACACGTTACGCATGATCAGGAGGAGGCCATGTCTCTCGCGGATAAGCTGGTGATCTTAAGAAATGGAGAAATAATTCAAGAGGGGTCACCCTCCCATATCTATAATGAGCCTGCAAGCATTTTTGTTGCACACTTCGTTGGTGGAGCGAACTTCTTTGAGGGGTTCGTCGCTGAAAAGGATGAGTATGGATCTTGGATCCAGTTGAGAAATGGTCCTCTTTTACGCGTTAATGATGCCACTAGACCTGTTGGCGAGAAGGTTGTTGTAATGGTGCGGGAAGAGAAGACTGAAATTCTTAAGATGGTGAAGAGGGTTGAGGGAATAAATTTGCTGACTGGTAGAATAGAGGATATTAGGTTCCTTGGGAATTTCATTTCCTACAGTATTTTGCTTGATAATGGCGATAAAATTGTCTCAAGGACGCCGACGATTGCCAGTATCGGAAGATTTAAAATTGGGGAAAGAGTCTATGTTCGCCTGAATGCGGAGGATCTGAAAATATTTAGTTATCCTTCTCACGGACTTTATAAAGAGCTAGAGGTGATATAATATTCCATCAATCCGCCTAATTAACGTAACGAAAAGATATGGTGGTATAGTTGCCTTAAAAAAGGTTAACCTTCAGGTTGAGGATAAAGAATACTTATGCATTGTTGGTCCAAGCGGATGCGGCAAGACAACGTTGATAAAGTGTATAGCTGGCATTATTGAGCCCGATGAGGGCGAAATATACGTGGACGATAGGATTATAAATGGTCTGCCAATTGAGGATAGAGAGGTAGGATATGTTTTCCAGGAAATCGCTCTCTTCCCGCACATGACAGTCTATGATAATGTATCCTACGGCCCATTTGTTAAAGGCCGGAAAATCATTGAAGCTAAGGATCTTATCAAAGAGATACTGAACATGATGGGGTTACAGGATAGGGCAAAAGAATACCCAAATGCTCTCAGCGGCGGTGCAAGACAGAAAACGGCTGTTGCTAGGGCTCTGATATCAGGGTCAAAACTACTGCTGCTTGATGAACCCCTCGGCTCGCTCGATGCCAAAGTAAGGCTCGTTCTAAGGTATGAGCTGAGAAGGCTCGTTAAAGATTTAGGGCTGACAGCCATCCACGTTACGCATGATCAGGAGGAGGCCATGTCCATTGCCGATAGAATGGTGGTGATGAGGGCTGGCGAAATAGTTGAAGTTGGCACGCCGCTGGAACTCTACATGCATCCAAAAAAGTTATTTACCGCATATTTTGTTGGTGAAGCAAATCTATTTGTAGGCGAGATAGTCAAAAGAAATAACTACGTGAAGGTTAATATTGATGGCATGACGCTCTACAGTTCACATAAAGTCGATTTTGAGGACAAAGAAGCTGTTGCGGTTATAAGGCCTGAATTTATAGTTGTAAGAAGAGGTAAGTTTTCTAAAGGCTTATGGACGGGTGTAATTGAGAGAAAGACTTTTCTTGGCAGCGTGGTTCGCTTTGAAGTTCGCACAAATAACAACAAGATGGTAGCCATTAAAAGACCAGTCTCTGAAGCCTCTAAGTTTAATGTTGGGGACGCTGTAGGTATGGTCTTGCCTCCTAAAGCCTTACTTCTATATCCATATCCTGAAGAAGGCTTGGAAAAAGCGATCTCGCTCGAGTGAGATTTACTTACGCATTTAGTACTTTCCAGTCCAACAGTATAGACAAAGGTCCTCCTTCTTTAATCCCAAATTGTTTGGCGCTTCAATAACAGCCCTAACAAGGTTCTCTACAGTTTGAAACTTTAGGGTTGTAAACCCTATCATCTCCCGAATCTTCTCAACCATAAGCTTATATTCGGGGCTTGATGGATCCAAGTATTTGCCCGGGTCACCCTCTATTTTTCCTATCGCCTTATATGTGGCTAAATCCTCAATCCTTGTCGATATATCGAATATGCAGGGATATAGCTGGGGTGGTGAGGCTATCCTTCCATGAATCTCTCTGGGCTTGTATGGCAGTATCTTCTCCTTTAACAAGTCTTTGAGTTGAGTGCCCCTTCTTATAGAGTCGTCAACCAAAATTATGCTCTTCCCCTCTATTAATTGGGCATTTGGAACCTGCTTGTATTTGGCTATAAGCTCACGCTTCTCTTTTGTTGGCGGAATATAACTTCTGCCCCATCCTGGCGTATACTTAACAAGCGGCCGCCTTAGAGGAGGAATAGATTTAATCTCCTCAATTATCGCCCTCTGGAGATCGTCAAAACTAATCTTTCCCTGCTTAAACTCCTCCAGTTTACTTTTTATCCTCTCCTCGGCGAGCTCAATCTTTCTCTTTACATAACCGATTGCATGGGCAAAGCCTGAATCAGCTATCCCCAACACGAGGTCGGCTTTAACATCATCTTCTTCGGCCAAGAAGCCTCCGCATCTTTCTCTAACTATCTCAGCATTTATTCCATAGTAATCAGATGTTGGAAAACCAAAGTATACGTGAAGGAATGGGCAGAACTTCTTCCTAGAGCCAATGTTAGCTCGAGTTTTGACGCCAGCCTCGCTCACACAGATTATTTCTCGGTACTCAAGGAACTTGAAGGTCTTGAAGCCTAGGTTCGGAAAAGCTGATGTTTCCGAGGCTATTGCCCAATCATCCCCCCTATTACCTAGGATTAGGGGGAATGCATCTCCAGAAGCGTAAATGCATCTCTCGTCTTTAGAGAGGAGTAGGAGCGATATTGTCCCATCTATCTTCTTATACATGGTCTCTATTCCATCTACGATGTTTTTTCCTCTGCTTATGATCTCGCCAACAATCTCCGTTTGGTTTGGAATAGGTCCTTTGGGAGTCAGCCTCGTCTTCTTAAATGAAGCCCCCTCGGCAATAAGTTCTTCATAAAGCTCTCTCGCATTCTTAATGAATCCAGCTGTGCATAGGGCAAATGTCCCTATTTTAGACTCAAACTTTAATGGCTGCTCATCCTCGATGCTGCTTATTACACCTATCCCCATTACTCCCCTTATCTCATTGTAATGTTTTTGCATCAATGATTTGAATTGACTGTTGCTTATGTCATACGATATAACCCTTATATCCTCATCTAAGTAGGCTAATCCCCCAATCTCCGTTCCCATATGGGAGTGGTAATCTACCCCGAAGAATAGGTCTCTGGCAAGATTTTCCTTTGAAACTACGCCAAAGAGACCCCCTAACATCTACGCTCACTCACCGCTTTTCCTAGCAGTGAATACCATAATTTAAACCTTTTTCCATATTCCATAACATATTCAGCTAAAAACATCAGTTATAGGTTTCCATAAAACCCAAAAAATATAAAAATATATTTCCTCTAGAAATAGATCTGTTTGACTAAAAGGGGCATTAATTCATGGAGCGGTGGTTTGAGCAGCGGCGTAAAAATAAGGTTCTTGACTTAGCCTATCGGCAAATGACCTTGGCGCTTGACACGGTTAATGATTTGGAGAGGGCTATTAAAGCGATTTTTTCGGGCGATAAAGAGGGCGCCAAAACGACGATAGATAGGCTTTTTCTAGTCGAGGAGGAAATAGATAACCTCAGAAGAGCTGTTTTTGAAGAGTTGACTAGAGGAAGCTTACCTTCTAGAGATAGGGAAGATATAATGCACTTAGTTAAGCGCCTGGATGTCATGGCTGACTTTGTTAAAGATTCTGCACGTAGCATAATAATTCTTCTAGACTCAGATATACCAGAAGACATATGGAGAGCCTTTTTGGAGATGGCTTCCGGCGTTGTTAGATGTGCTGCAACGCTAAAGGAAAGCCTAAAGATGCTTAGCGAAAATCCATCTGAAGCTAGAAGCTTGTCCTTAAAGGTTGAAGAGGAGGAGAATAAGGTCGATAAACAATATCTAAACATAAAATCTCTGCTATTAAAATATGGGAGCAAAGTAAATCCGATAGCTCTCATGATCCTTAAAGACTTAGCCGAATATATGGAGGATGCTGCTGATAGTTGCGCCGATGTGGGAGATTATATAAGAGTCTTAACGATACCAAAGTAATCTAATGATGCGCAAAGTTCCGATATATTTAAGAGCGGGCACCTTAAAAGGTTTAAGGGTATGAATGAGAAAGATGATAAGGATACAGCTGAGAAAATCATTATAGATGATCTATCGGATTTCAGGCTCCGTGCAGCCTATCTCGCCTATTTGGAGGCTTATGACAACGCGGTTGACGAGGAGATTAAGAAATATTTGAATCAAAATATTCTAGATTTACAACAGAATAGAATAGACTATGAAACCTTCTATAGAAATATAAACAGGTATAGGCAGATTGATAATTCGCAGCGACAGCGCAGTGGGTTAAGCATAAAGACTCAGAGTAAAAGTGAGTGGCGAAACCAGATGCGTAAAATTGAGAGGGAGAGAAGGCATAAGCATTAAGCGGTTATGTTGGCAAAGGGGCACTCTGACTATAAAAAGAGAATTGATGTCTTTACCTAAAATTTATTACTTGGTGCTGTGCTCATATTCTTAGAAAGGCTATGCCAATGAGTCTAGAAGCCCTCTCACTTAATATTCAGCAGGGTAATCTACAGGATAATGTAGGCTGGATCTTTCAAGCCATTTGGCTCCTCGCCTTCATAATTATATGGATTTATGGTCAAAGAATTCAAACAATCCTCATGCTTAAGGAGATTGAGGGGTCCCTGTATAGGCTTAAGGCTATGAGGGATAGGGGTCGCCAAATAGCGATATCAACTATTAGGGAGATTGGTAAACCATCCGAGGATCCGACGCCTAGGGTTGATCGACTGCTGGAGCATGTAGATATTGAGCCCGTGGGTTTAGATCCAACTGGCATAATTAGGAGACTTGAGCATATCATAAGCGTTAGGGAGTTTAAGCTGAAGGACGAGGTTAGGCGGATGGCTCCACAAGCCGATGAAGTACAGCTGAATAATCTGACGAATGTTCTGGAGGTTGCATTGGCCTTAAATCAAATTTACAAGGTTGTGAGACACTATTATCTTATGGGTAAGAAGACTTTAAGCTTCTATATAATCCTCCAGATTCAAATGTTGCTCCCTCTGATAATGAAGGAGTCTGAAGCCTTCGTAAATGCGCTTAGAGCATTCACTTTGGGTCAGCCGATTGGAGATGGAGTGGGGGCCCTCGTTGCCGCCAGATTAATGTATGGTAGGGAGAAGAGGCTAATAGCTCATGATACCGTTGTGAGTGAAGTAGATATAGATGGGCGAAAAGCCTACGTGATAAAGGCTAAGGGTCCTGGCGGAAATGTTGGTAAGCCGGGCGAAGCAATAAAGCAGATACTTGAGGAGAAGGAGGGAAGAGTCGCCCTAATAATCATTGTTGATGCGGCCCAGAAGCTTGAGGGAGAGAGGTCAGGGGAGGTTGTTGAGGGGGTTGGGGCGGCTATCGGTGGGCCAGGAGTAGATAAGTATAAGGTTGAGGAGGTTGCTGCTAAATACAATGTTCCGCTGAGCGCGATATTGATTAAGGAGGATGTTGACGATGTGATCTCAACCATGAGGAAGGAGATAATTGATGGTGTTGAGGAGGCTATCAATAGGATAAAGAGACTAATTCATGAGAACACAAAGGAGGGAGACACCGTCATTATTGCTGGTGTAGGAAACACGATAGGAATAGCCCAATAAAATGATATGGTGATGATAATGGAGGGCGAGAAGGAGGCTAGAAGAACACCAATACTTCTCACAGTGGTGATCTTGGCAATGCTAATAATGTCTCTGATCGCGCTCTTCATAGCTATAAGATCATCTCTGACGCGTAGAACTATTGAAATTGAAGCTGATATAGTAAATATAATATTGAGCGTGAGCGCCCTCTCCCTCTCAGTTTACCTCCTTCTGCAGATGAGGCGAAGAACGATGGCTTTGGGGCTTGATAAGACCAGAGTAGTTACGGTGATTAAATGTGCGAGCTGCGGCTACGGCAGCACAAGGGAGTTCGAGAAGGGAGACTACGTTCTGAGGGAGGTTGGACAATGTCCAAGGTGCAATGGCACACTTCTAATACACTCGATTTTTAGAGAATCTAAGCAAGAGGGCAAAAAAGAGAAATTTTAGGCAGGCTATGCTAGTCTTCAAGTGAGCACAATCGGCCCATCCTTATCCACGTAGACAGTGTGTTCGGCTTGCACGACTGGTTTTAGGCTTGCCTCAATGAAAACTGGATAAGCCATTATACACTTCAGTGACAGCAGGCTTGAAAGGGATCGCCTATAGGAGACTCCTTGGGTACAATACTTTTCCAACCATCTTTCCGCAAACGGTAATGTTTTGAAGTTTTCCTCAATAAACTTCAGGGTTTTCTGGAGATCCGCATCTTTCAGGGATTTATACCTAACAAGCCTGAAAATATGTTTTTCCATCCCATCCTTAACCCTTCCGGCAGCATCTTTAAGAGTGACGAATGGCTCAATTGCATAAACTCTCCCAAAGCGCACTTTATCTGTTGATAGGTGGGCGACGTTCGGTATAGTTTTGCCGGAGTGTATTAGGTATCTGTCAACTTCATGCCCGGTAAGATTTGATATTGGCTTAAAGCCAAATCGCTCGATTGTAGCCTGTATCTCAGAGCTTATTCTTGGAATGGGCATTCCTGGACGCATGAGACTTATGGCATTCTCTAGAGCTTTTTCAGCGGCGTGCACCATGTCTTCATAGTTTGGGTTAAAGCATACTGTTGTGGCAGTATCTGCAATATAGCCGTCTATGTGAACACCAATATCAATCTTAACTAATGCACCCTCCGGAACCACTCTCTCATCGCCCGGGGGAGAAGTGTAGTGTGCGGCAACCTCATTTATTGATACGTTGCATGGAAAGGCTGGCTTACCGCCTAATCTTCTAATCTCATCCTCAACTATCTCACATATCTCTATGAGCCGCATACCCTCCCTAACAATCTTCCTAATTTCCTCCCTAACCCTAGCAGCTATTTTGCCAGCGCGAATATATTTTTCAAGTAGTTCATCAGTGAAGGTATCTCCGACCATTCTCAATCATCCTTAACCCTGACTGCCATAATTTTCAGAGATAATTTTCTCTATTAGCCTGGCAAAAATTTAAATATTCTTTGCAAAGAAATAAAGAAAATGCTGGAAAGTGTACATTTACCTGCAAGATTATTGCAGGGTTGTGGCGAGATATATGGACTACACTATAGTTCTTACAGCAGATAGGACCCTGATGAGCGAGTATGGGGGTGCAATCTTCTTAGGGTTCAGCGCATGTGTACCCAGAGGCCTGGTTCCCGACAGCCTATACTTCAGAATATTCTGTCCACCAGTTGAGGCAAATGAGGATGGATCGGCTGTCGTGGCGCCGAATGGAACCAGGAAGATTGAAGCCGCCCTACTGGAGTACGGCTTTAAGAGAGAGGACGTTATCGTCGCGCACCCGGAGCACCTGGATAAAGTTATTGGGCCTAGGACAAAGGTTTTAGGGATAACTGAAAACGACCCGCTAGGCATAGGGCCAGCGACAACAACGTTCACAGAGATCTTTGGCGGAGAGGCCTATATGGCGGTGAAGTTTAGGGAGATCCTAAACCACCCAGCTGTGAGAAGATATAGGCCTAGAATAGTTGTCGGTGGGGCTGGCGCCTGGCAATTAGAGGATGAGGGCATTCGGAGAAGCCTCGGAATAGACACTGTCGTTATCGGCGAGGGTGAGAAGGTTGTTGGGCCTCTATTTGAGAAGGCTATAAGAGGTGAGGATCTGCCTGGGGTTGTTTACGGTGAGGTCGTTGAGGAGGATAAGATACCTGTCATCAGGGGTGCAACAATAGATGGTATAGTTGAGATTGCAAGGGGGTGTGGGCGTGGATGCGACTTCTGTGAGCCGACGCTGCAGAGATTCCGGTGCCTGTCAATAGACCACATATTAAAGGAGGTAGAGGTCAATTTAAGGGCTGGGAGACAGCCTCTACTCCACGCCGAGGACGTCTTAAGGTATAAGGCTAAGGGTTTAGAGATCAATAAGCAGGCCGTCATTGACCTGTTTAGGAGCGTTAAAAATTATCCGGGAGTAAAGAGTGTTGGGATAAGTCATTTTGCCCTGGCATCTGTTGTGAGCGCACCGGATCTGGTTGAGGAAATATCAAGCATGCTGAATCTTACCAGCGCAAATTGGCTAAGTGGTCAGACTGGTATTGAGACCGGTAGCCCAAGGCTTGTAGATATGCATATGAGGGGTAAATGTAAGCCCTACTCTCCTAAGGATTGGCCAGATATAGTGGTCAGGGCATTTGAGATACTAAATGAAAATAATTGGGTTCCATGCGCAACTTTAATTCTAGGCCTGCCTGGGGAAGAGGAGAAGGATGTTGAGCTAACGATATCTCTTATCTCAAAGCTGAAGTCCTTCAAGAGTATAATTGTTCCGCTCTTCTTTGTGTCAATGGGGGGCCTGAGGGATAGGTCTAAATCGTTCACAATAGATGATTTGACACCTAGGCACGCCGAGCTGCTCCTTAAGTGCTGGAAACATAATTTCGAGTGGATAGAGGCAATATTCAAGGAGTGGAGCGGGAGAAGCATAAGGAGCAGGGTTATCAGAGAGAGCCTGAAGATAATTATTTCCTATGGAATAAAGCAGGTGCTGAAGTACATGAGTATTTGCGAAAAGGACTACAATTATGACTTGAGGGCGATGATAAGAGACCTTAGGAGCGGCAACCTGAAGATTGAAGAGCCCCTACCCCTCAGAATAATCAGGCCAATTCTCAAGTAGTCCCTATAAGATGACTGTATTTTTTTAATCCTTTAAACCCACTTACTTATTTAGTTACTGATGCTCACTTATGGAGTGAAAGTTGAATGGCATTAAGAAGAATTGGGGTTGTTACGGCTGGTGGAGATGCTCCTGGAATGAACGCTGCTATACGCGCAATCGTCCGTTCAGCGGCATATAATGGTTTAGAGGTTATTGGGATTGAGAGGGGCTATGCGGGGCTTCTTGAGGGAAGATATAGAATCTTAGATAGGCGTTCTGTCAGCGGCATAATAAATTTGGGTGGGACGATACTCAGAACAATACGCTGTGAGGAGATTAAGACAGATGAGGGCATAGAACGGGCGTCCGAATTCCTAAAAAGCATTAAAATTGATGGGCTTATAACGATCGGTGGGGACGGAACCTTTAGGGGTGCGAGTAGGCTTTATAGGGCCAGCGGTGTACCGATGGTTGGTGTTCCAGCAACAATAGATAATGATGTGGCTGGGACGGATACGACGATAGGGTTCGATACGGCGGTTAATACTGCGCTTGAGGCGATAGATAGGATAAGGGATACGGCAACTTCCCATGAGAGAATATTTATAGTCGAGGTTATGGGTAGGCGTAGGGGCTTCCTAGCCCTTGAGGTAGGCTTAGCAGGAGGCGCCGAGATAATCCTTATACCAGAGATTAAGTGGGATCTTGAGAAGATCTGTGATAGAATAAGGCGTGATAGGGAGGAGGGGAAGGTGTCTGAGATAATTGTTATGGCTGAGGGGGCTGGAGACAGTCGCCAAATAACCGACTATATAGCTAGGGAGACAGGGCAGAGCGTGAGACTGGTTGTTTTGGGCCATATACAGAGGGGTGGACCCCCAACAGCTAGAAGCCGAGCGCTCGCCTGTGAGTTCGGATATAAGGCTGTTGAGCTGCTGCTTACAGGCGAATCAAAGAGGATGGTTGGCGTAAGAGGCAACAATATAACCTCCGTAGACTTAGATTATTCTTGGATGGTTGAGAAAGAGATTGACTTAAGCCGATATAAGCTTGCAGAAATATTGTCGCTATAAGCATTTACTCAACTATGTTATGAAGTTCGTTAAACCAGCCTCCTTAGCAAGGTCTATGGCCCGCTCCATCTCCTTGGCCGTTAATCTTCTGCGCAGCTCCGGTACCTCGTATGCTCTCCACTCAGGCCTATACTGGAACATGACGTTAGTTCTGGTGTTTTTGCCAAGGTTATCTGCAATCCACTTAAGAATATGCTTTGTGCAGCACTCTAAATGGTTTGGTAGAACGAGAACGCGGATTATAAGCTCGCCATATTTACCGCCATAAATGTGGTTTCTTGTGCAGACATCCCAGTAGTTTGGTGCATCTGAGATTCTCTTGGCGCAGTCGAACGGCCCATACTTAAAGTCAAGTAGGTAAACGTCGACGAAGCCGGCGAGCAGCCTAGCGGTCTCCTCGCTGTAATATGAGTTTGAGTTCCAGACAACTGGAATATTAACGTTCACGTGATTAAATGTTTCAAGCCACTGCTCAAGCCAAGGCGTAGGCTCACCACCAACCAAATTAGCGTTTCTGCAGCCACTCTTACGTAACCCCTCAACAGCCAAGGCCAAACGCCTAGGAGAATAAACTTCCCCGCTCTCGAACCACTGACTATTATGTACAAGCAGGCCATTCGCAATAAACCTATTTGTATTCTGTACTCTAATGTCAAAAACCAAGGTTTCTCCAGTCAACTTTGATGTTCTCTCCACTTTATCCCAGAAAATATCAGCGTTCACTAACATCTTCAGCCTAAATAAATCCTCTAGCAATATTCTGTCAGATAGAATTTCTAGGCATAAGAGTCTTATTGCGGCAGAAACCTTACTCAAAAATTTTTTGGCATATAAATCATTACTGTCCATATTCATGTAATACTTTATTAGGCTGCGGGAAACATTAAGCATCTCAGCTAACTCCCGCTGAGAAATATTTAGCATTCTCATACCTTCCCTTATCACTTTCCACGTGGGCTCTGCAAGATTTTGGGATAACATCTCAATATTTCTCAATCTATCCTCAAAGAATGATGCTACTTTTTCGAGCTTAAATCTTGGAAATGGTCTATTTTTAGACTCCAAGTAACCATATCCTTTTAAAACTAAACTTACGTTACGCTGCGTGAGTCGTAATCTACTCCTTATATCTTTTAACAGGTCACTAATATTTGGAATAACATCTATATGCTGCCTAGGAGAAGCTCTTAGCTTCAGCACTTCCTCTAGCTTCTCAATCTTTTCAGGAGATGAGAAGCCTACAAAAATCTTATAGCGACTCAAATTTTCGCCTGTAATCGAGAGCCTAAATGTTTTTTCAACCCGCCCATTTCTCTTACGAAATACTGGGTGAAGTTGCGATATTATTCCATAGCGACATAGTAAAATTTGCACTTGCAATAGCAGCCTCTCACTCGCCGAATACAACACTATTTCCCTATTTTTACTGTGGACTGTAGCCTCGCAATCAAAGAACCCCCTTAAAAATGATGAAACCATATTATTGTCAGCTCGCATAATTATCGATGGTACTTCTCTAAATTTTGAGCGAGATAACAGGTGCGGGGCAATCTCACTTAGAAAGTTAAAGATGTCGGCAGATCTAACTATAGCCCGAAAAATTCCCTTATACTCTAACACTTTCGGTGTTAAACCGAAGACCTTCTTAAAGCAGTTGACGTAATCTTCAATTAGGGATTGATTAGTGTTGGTAAATACTATGTTGTAATGGTTCTTCCTCTTATAGAGATGCCCATCGCCAAGTAAGTATCCAATAACTCGGCATAGCTCTGATGTAATAGTGATGGTTGGGGCATTTTTATAAAAAGCTTTAGGGGTGGGGTTCCCAATATTTATTTTTGTGAATCCCTTAATCTCGGGTATAAACTTGAGAGCGGCTATATAATCACCTTCCCTCAATTTCTCGGCTGGAACTGGAATAATAAGTCCATTGTGACAGGTGTATAACAAGTGATTCGATGTAACTACTATTTTTCTTCCAGTCCGCGTCACTATCTCTATAAGGTCGTTGGCTAATCTTCGTGACACGCCGTTACAAAGATCTACTGTAGCTTTTGCTTCCTCATTTATTGAAAAAATGTTTAGATTTGTTGGTGCACAAAGGCTTCCGTAAACTTCCTTCGGTTCACCGGTAGCATACTCGTCGAAAATTTTAGCAATTTCAGTTAATGTGCCATCAGAGAGCAAAACTAGACTATCTCCTGTTATACATATGGTCCAGTTCTGGCAGTGTAGGCATCTAATTGTGCATCCCATGGTGAATATTGTTCCGGATGGAACTAGTTCTGGCTCTTCGCCTATATGTTCGAAGATTGATGAAACTGTTATTTGTGTTCCACATCTGCAGTAGCCTAATTCACCCTTAAGGCGGTTTACACCGCATCGCCTATTGCAGAGGTGGCATCGCTCGAGGATCCTCTTTGCGATGGCTATTTTGAGGTCTAGGTAGGATTTCTCAGGGGTAGCAATATCCTTTAGGCTTATTTTTCCAGAATCTATTTCGCCTTGAATCCTGTAGAAGTTCTCGGTTAGCTTTTCATGCTTAGCCCATAAGCTTTCAAGCGGCTCATCCTCATCAAACTCGGCTGGAATCTTCTTTGCAATCATAAATTTAGCGGGCTTCTCATCGTTCATAACGGCAAAGTATCTAGATAAGCTAGCCCTAACCCTCTCATCATAGAGGACCTCTACGGCATCTCTCCTAAAAATGCGCCACATAACCCTCTAAAAATATTCGAAAAAGCATCTATTAAGGTTTTAGTTAAGCATAATCCATCGACTTTTAGGCGCTTAGATCTTTGTTCCCACAGCTAAATAGTCTTCTTGCCAAACCGCTCTTTAACTAATTTACTTAACATCACCTATGTGAATCATTCAAGAATCCTCTTCTCAAGAGAAATCTTTTAAGGAATTGTTAAGGGTTTGGTGGTAAGAAGAGCTTCTGACCTGATATGTTTATATTGTTGGGCGAAGAAAGTTTGTTTTGGGTTTATGCGTTGGCTAAATTATTTGATAGGATTGTTTGGGTATTTTCTCTAGCCTTAACAGCATTTATCATAGCATATGTATGGTATATTACTGTTCCAAGTGAGCGTACAATCGACACTAATATGCCAGTAATATTTGGTGAGAGAATTCTTTTACCATTGCCCCGAAAGGTTAGCGAATTAACTGTTGAAGAGGCGATACTGTTAAGGAGAAGCATTAGAGAATATACCAATGAGCCGGTGAACCTAAGCGATTTAGCGATGATTCTCTGGGCAGCATACGGGATAACTGAGCCTAAACTAGGTTTTAGGGCGGCGCCAAGTGCGGGCGCCACGTATCCTCTAGAAATCTACGTTGTGATAGGCGAGAGGGGTGTGAAATATTCTGAGGGATTCCTTGCCGGAGGGATTTACAAATATGAGCCGCATAGCCACACCCTTACGCTAGTTAAGGGGGGAGATTATCGAGGGGAGCTTATGGGCGCATCTTTAGGTCAGAGATGGGTTGGCGAGGCTCCATTGAGCGTTGTTATTTGTGCAGTCTTTGAGAGAACTACTTGGATTTATGGCGAGAGGGGTAGAGTTAGATATGTTCCAATGGAGGCCGGCCATGCTGGACAGAATATATATCTTATGGCTACGGCACTTAATTACGGCGCTGTAGTCGTTGGAGCTTTTGATGATGGTTTAGTGGCTAAGATTATTAATTCTAAACCGGAGGAGAAGCCGTTATACGTGATTCCCATAGGTGTTCCAAGAAGTCCGCCTAAAACGTCCTTTGAAGATATCTGGGAGTATATTAAGTCTAGGAGGTGAAGGTCATTGTTAAGAGAGCGACGCTAGTAAAATTATCTTTGCTGATAGTTGAGTTCACCTCACTCCCTCTAATGGTGCTAGCGTCAATATACCTGTTTAGTGGATATCAGATGCTTAACCCAGAGGTAAAAGTGATTCCGGAACCAAGGAGAATTCACATGGACAGATTTTTGAGAATTCTGGCAATATTTCTTATGTATCTCCATGCATTAGGCGGCATAATAATTGTGGCTGAGAGGCGTTTCAGAAGAGAAGCCAAAAGGAAGATGATTGAGGCAGCGTTAATCATGGCGATAACTATGCTGCTAATCGCCTTCTTGATTATAGAATTGGGGGTATGAAAACTTATAGATGCGGAATAACTACATGTATTTTATGGGTCAAGTTACGCCTGCTATCATTGCAACTTGGAGCTTTGGTTTAAAGGCTGCGGAGGCTGGTATGAGGGTTCTTAAGGCTAAGGGTTCTGCTTTGGATGCTGTTGAGGAGGCGGTGAAGGCTGTGGAGAACGATTTATCGATCAGAAGTGTGGGTTTAGGGGGCTACCCAAATATGTTAGGTGATGTAGAATTGGATGCGTCAATAATGGATGGCTCAACATTAAGGGCTGGAGCCGTCGCCGCCGTAAAGAACGTGAAGAACCCGATATCTCTGGCGAGGAAGGTTATGGAGTTAACCCCGCACGTTATGTTAGTGGGTGAAGGGGCATGCATGTTCGCGCGCTTAATCGGCTTGGAGCATCGTATGCCGCTACAACCTGAAGCTGAAAAGGCCTGGAGAGAATATATAGTGCGAGTGATGCATTCGAGGCCTGAGAAGGGGACTCTAGAATTCTGGGCCAAATATATTCATGAGTTGAGGAGTCATGATACTATTGGCGTTGTAGCGATCGATGGGAATGGAAATGTTGCTGCGGGATGTTCGACGAGTGGTTTAGCGTTTAAGATGCCTGGAAGGGTTGGAGACTCGCCGATAATAGGCTCAGGGATCTATGCAGATAATCTTGCTGGGGGTGCGAGTGCAACCGGCCTAGGCGAGGATATTATGCGGTTCTGCGTCACGAGAATGGTTGTCGAATACATGTATAGGGGGATGAGCGCTCAGGAGGCTGCGGACGCCGCTATAGATTTTATTCTTAAGAGGGATGGAAATGCTAAACACATAGCAGTTGTAGCATTGGATGCTAGGGGGAGGCCTGGGGCCTCGACAACATATGACACATTTGAGTATGCGTTCATGGGGGCTGATATGGATAAGCCGGTGCTAAGATCAATTAATAGACTTAAATAATTGTCCTTATATTCGATTTTCATTTTCAATTTTTTAGAACTTAGTTGGAAATATAGAAAATCTTTTAAGGCCCTGAATATGGGAATAGCCTCTCCTCTCTCCTTTTTATTCGTTTTACTCGCATTATGGGTAAACTCTGTTTAATAGTCTTGGGAAGGCTATTGCATCTCTTATGTGGCTCAATTTACATATCCACATGATTGTTCTCTCTACGCCCAGCCCGAAGCCTGCGTGCGGCACTGAGCCCCAGCGTCTTAGATCTATGTACCATTCATAGTCGTTTGGGTTTAAGTTATTCTCTTTTATTCTCTCTAGGAGCTCATTCTCATCGTCGATCCTCTGACCCCCACCAGTTATCTCCCCATAGCCCTCAGGTGCAAGTAGATCTGCCGATAATGTTACTTCAGGCCTATTTGGATCCGGCTTATGATAGAAGGCCTTCGCCCTCCTTGGGTAGTGGGTTACGAAGAATGGTTTATCGAATTTTAGGGTTAGATGCTTCTCCTCAATCCAGCCTAGGTCATTGCCCCACTCAAACTTTATCCCATCCCTGTTCAGTATTTCAACAGCCTCATCATATGTTATTCTTGGGAATGGGGGCTCAGCCTTCAAGAGGTCTGAGGGAGATCTGCCTAGGGCTTCTAGGTCTCTGATGGTTGACGGCTTCTCGCATAGCCTGCGAATTACATGGAATAACAATTCTTCCTCAATCTTCATTATCCCCTCTAAATCGCACCATGGGACCTCAACTTCAAGATGCCAGAACTCAGTTAGATGGCGTCTCGTTTTGGACTTCTCAGCCCTGAATGAGGGAGCTATGGTATATATTTTCCCTAAGCTAGCTATTGCAGCCTCAGCGTAAAGCTGCCAGCTCTGCGTCAAATAGGCTGTTTTATCAAAGTATCTAACGCTAAATAATGTTGCTCCTCCCTCACAGGCTGCGGTTATAAGCGTAGGTGCATGGAACTCTGTAAACCCATTCTCATCCAGCCATTCTCTGGCAGCCTTAAGAAACTCAGCCCTTATGCGCAGAATTCTCTGCATCTTCTGGCTCCTAATCCATAGATGCCTATTGTCTAGGAGAAAATCCGGGCCATGATACTTCTTCGCTATTGGGAAGCCATCCTTAGCCCTATTAATAACCCTTAAATCGGAGACATGCACCTCATATCCTCCAGGGGCCCTTTTATCCTCCCTGACAACGCCCATTAGCTCAAGGGTTGACTCTAAAGTAAGCTTTTTCGCCTCCTCGAAGACTGAACTATCAACCTTATCCTTCTTCATTGTGCATTGGATTACGCCGGTTCCATCCCTAACTATTAGGAAGTGTATGCCGCCGCTTGAACGCTTATTATGGAGCCAGCCCCTAATAAACACCTCTTCATTAGAGTATCTTCCGGAAAGTATCTCTGATATATAAGCTGGCTTTGGCATACAAACCCTCTTATAGGCTGGTGAGTCAAATTTAATTTTACAAAGGATGCCAATAATATTAACTTAGCGTTTATGGTTATTAATAGAATTTTTAGGAGGCCTTACCCTTCCTCTCCCGCACCCTATGGAGGATCCTCCTTAGTATCTCCTCGTCTGGCAGTACTCCCGGAGGCGGCTCAACAACCTTCTTCAATGGTAAGGGGACATGATCCATCCGATATGTTGTCCCCTCAGCCTCAATGCCGACAAATGCTGATGGGATCACAACGTCAGCCATTAGGGCCGTTGAGGATAGGCATGGATCTATGACTATCAGCGGTCTCCTAACGAGGTTTTCAACTGCCTTCCTCGGGAAGCTTGAGACCGGATCGGATGCTATGACGAGCGTGGCGTCAACATCCCCCCTATATAGGACGTCTACCGCCGATGTTTCGCCCGGATTATATCTTGGATAGCCATGGGAGAAGTCGACGGCATATGGGTAGCCCGTCTGCCACGTGAACACGACGTTGGCGCCCGTCACATTGAAGTGTCCTCTCATAGGCATTATGAGAAACTTAGTGTACTTATTTAAGTCTCTTGTAAGCTTTATCGCAGCCTCAATGTTTCTAGATCTGCCTTCACTCATCGTCAAGCCCAGGCCGAAGAAGAGTATGCCGAATCTAGCGTTAACCATGAGGTCTGCCAGCTTCTCAAGATCTTCTACTGGAACCCCCGCCACCTCATCCACATCTAAATCTTCATCACGGATCAGCGCCCTCAAGGCTTGGAGAACTTCATAATCCTCATTGGGCCTGACCTTAATGAATATGTCGGCTAAATCTGCCGACCTAGTTTTTCTAACATCAACTACGACGAGCTTTCTCTCCTCTGGTGGAGGTAAAAACCATCTCTCCTCCTCTTCCTCCTTAAGGAGGCGTTCCGCAACCTCGCTCTTAAAGGCTAGGCTGGCGGCCCTATATCGCTTCTTCCTAGCGGTTTCTAGGATGAGCTTTGACAAATATCGCTTCCACGCAGCCCTCTGGAAGCGCCCCTCAGCTAGGGCGGTGTAGCGTTCTATGTGGCGTGGATGGGCGCTCCAGGGATTGCTCCCCCAATAAATTATTAAGTCTGCTCTATGGCGTATCTGGCCTAATGTGCATGCTGGCAACCCAACCTCCTGTATAGCTAAGATTGATGGCCCATGGCAGACAGTCGTAGTGTTATCAATTATGCCGCCAACCTCCTCAGCGATCTCCAAGCCAACCCTCACGGCCTCACAGCTGGTATTACTCCAGCCATATAGGAGCGGGTATGAAGCGCCGGCCAATATGTCCGCCGCCCTCTCGATGGCTTCATCCAATGACGTCTCCACGAGCTTACCATCCCTTCTAATCAGCGGCCTAGTATTCCTATTCCTATGATACTCCATAAATTTAGATGCGCCTAGAGAACAGGCATTCCTAACATCGTATATCTGGTTATCCTCAACTATAATCTCTATATCATCACAGCAGCAGCCGCAGAATGGACAAACAACTCCATAAATAGTCTGCATAAGAGCTCCTCACCCCTTATCCCCATATGATTTAACAATTAAATCCTTTAGGCTTAGGACAGGCTCGCTTGTCGGCTCAACCCTAACCCTAAAGCCTTTAAGGGGCGGCATACCCGTTCCACCCGTCTCAGATGGTAGAATAGCGTTCACCCATGGGCCGAATGGGATGAATATTATGCCCTGATCCCTTATCCTCCTTGAGCGTCTAACCTTAACGACGACGGAGCCGACATCAGTCATAATTTTAATGTTGTCGCCATCTTTGAGGTTAAGCCTTTTCATGTCTTCCGGGTGCATCTCACATAGGGTGACGCTTGCCATATACTTATCAGTTATCTTGGCGTGCTCCTTAGTGCATCCCTGCTCAATTGACCGGCCAGTTATCAACGTGAACTCCATTTCTCCCCAACCTTCGCTTGAAGATAGACTATTTTATTGCTCTAAACTTTCATTTATAAATATGCTCCCCATATTAGATGTCGCATTTAGTATTGATGGGCGGCAGTAATCTTTAAGGAGAAATAAGATAAGATGTGATGAGTAAGATTAGAATTAAAGTACGCGGAGAGTGATATGGTTTGGCAATATTCAATTACGGTAAAGTTGAGATTGAGGATACATTTGCAGAAATGTTCAGTATGTGGGTGGGCAGAGTTCTAATAACGGCTGAGAATGAGAAGTGGGCTAGGGTTGCTGCCGAAGTTGCAACCGGCTTCGCCTCCTCTATAATCGGCTCGCCGGCAGAGGCTGGGATAGAGAGACTAGTATCAGCCAACGAGACACCAGACGGTAGGGTTGGAGCCTTAATACAGATCTATCATCGCACACGGAGCGATTTAAAGAGGCAGATGGTGGCACGCATAGGTCAGTGCGTTATGACGTGCCCGACTACGGCAGCCTTCAATGCCCTAGAAGGTACGCTTAGAAAGGTTAAGGTTGGCAGGAGCCTGCGCTTCTTCGGCGACGGCTTCCAAAGGCGTGATGAAATTTATGGCAGAAAGGTTTGGCGTATACCGGTCATGGAGGGCGAGTTCATCGTTGAGGATAGCTTTGGCGTTAAGAGGGGCATTGCCGGAGGAAACTTTCTCATAATGGCTAGGGATTTAAAGTCCGGCTTAGCCGCCGCTGAAGCCGCCGTCAACGCTATATATAAGAATGTTAGGGGAGTTATACTTCCATTTCCTGGGGGGATATGCCGCTCCGGATCGAAGGTTGGCTCACTGAAGTATAAGATCCCCGCATCAACAAACCACCTATACTGCCCAACGCTTAGGGATACCCAACCCGACAGCAAGGTTCCTAAGGAAGCGAACACAATTTATGAGATCGTCATAAATGGCCTTGGTTTAAGCGAGGTTAAGATGGCTATGGCTGAGGGAATAAAGGCGGCGGCTGAGGTTCCAGGAGTCGTCAGAATATCAGCCGGAAACTATGGCGGTAAGCTAGGCCAATATAACGTTTATCTAAGGGATCTGCTGAAAGAATAGCGCTAAAGCCGCCTTACACCTCCTCTTTCATCCTCCTGCGGACGGCTGGATTTGTATCGGCAAGCTTTTTCAACATTGATTCAAAGCTCTCGTCTGGCGGCAGCTCCACCTCAATGAATAGCCCCGTCCTCCCAACATTATCACGCCTCAACAACGTACGAACCCTATTCAAAACAGTTTCAACAGATATCTTAAGAATCTTTGCAACCTTATCTTCTTGACCAATTATGCTGCTCTCAATATGCCCATTTTCAATCGGCTCAATCAACATTAGCCGTTTATCAACCCCTGGAACCCTAACACCCCTCTTAAGCATATCCAGTGTGGCTTCGCCGCTGAACTGGTAAAATTCCCTCTCAACATTCCTCATCTTCGATAGCGGGAATGATACACACATATTCTCGTCAACCTCAATATAGCCCTTAATAGCATAATGTGGTGTGGCTTGGGTTAGAACGCGCCTATTTATGGGAAAGCCGCTCATCCTTAGGGCATTCTCGATAATGAATGAGGGGCATATTTCCGGTATGAATATATCTATGTCGCTTTTAGGCGAGACATCCCCCCTAGCTATGCTCCCATGCACAATGCATGGAATATTTGCCCTCTCAAGCACCTCCATAACCCTCATAGCCTTAGCCCTCAACTCAGATAGAAGCCTCCAATGCTCTGCGCTATAAAAAACCTCAATCCTCTCGGCGCGCATCACAGGCTTTTTAGCCAATTAGCAGACCCCGCCACCCATATCTTCCATAATATTCCTAGCTGACAAAAATGTTGCGCCCTATGGATTTAATAGGGTAAAAGTAAAAGTGTGGAATGTTGAGAGCCCGGAAAATATTAGGGAGGTTACTCTTCTGGCTGATACGAGCGCTATTTATACGGTTTTACCAGAATCTCTCCTCAAATCTCTGGGCATTAAAGTATTGGAAGGAGAAGGTTAGGCTGGCTAATAATCAGGTTCTTGAGAAAGAGATAGGCATAGGAGTCAACAATATAAGAAATGCATTCTATAACGGTCTTGAGTATGGCGGATGAAAGGGGAAATGCCCCTCCATCTTCTAGTAATCTCCATGTTGAAAGAGGCTAGAAGCGCTTTCTCATCATCTCTCAAGATATTTTCTTAACATCCTCCTATAGATTGCCACTCCTATTGCTAGGACTGCGAGCGCCGCTGAGGTGGCTCCAATAATATGGTGGGCGACTTCCGTTAGTCCAGCCTCAAAAACAATCACTTTTCTTATGGCATCCACAGCCCATGTCGCCGGACTATAATCGGCTAATATGCGCATCCATTCTGGAAACCACTCCCTCGGAAACCATATGCCCGTCAGAAAAGCCAGCATTAAACCTAGAGATGTGCTTAGGCTCGAGGCGCCCCTAACGCTCTTCACCATTAATGACAATATGGACCCGGTTCCAAGAGTCAATAAAGCGAGGACTAAAAGCATTATCGGCGCTATCCAATGCTCTATGCGGAGTGGGCTCCAATAGATTTTTGCCCCGCAAACAAACACGCCGAAAGCAACTATAACTGCTGATATAATCGAGAGGGATAGAATGCCGAACAAAATCTTTCCAAATATCAATTCAAATGGGGTGATCGGCGACGCCAGTATTTTATGTAAGCAGCCTTTCTGCCTCTCCTCTAGGAGGGCTGTTGAGCCTATGTTTAATCCGCTATAAAGCATAGTCATTCCTATAGCTCCAATAGTATACCAGCCTATCCAAGCCTCCCTAGAAATGAGGGCTTCAGGCAAAACTTCTGTGAATGTTGTATTTATTGGTCTCGCCAGACCCCTTAAGAACCCCTTAACAATATCTGGGTCAACGTACTCTTCTGGAATAAACTTCATCGCCCAAGCAATCTTCTCCTCAGAAACTACTCTATTAAACTCCTCTATGAATCTCTCTAACATATAGCGGTTAATCTGGGCTGACTGCATACTCTTCATGCCCACATAAATCTCTAAGCTGGTCTGGCTGAAAGTTATGTTCTCGCCGAAATTCTCCGGTATTATAATGCCGGCGTCGATTCTCCCCTTCTTAATATCTTCAAGCAAAAGATCCTCGCTCTCATAGGTTTTCACATTAAAGAGCTTAACACCCTTATATTCAGCTTCCTTCAAAGCCCTGACGAGAATTAAACCACTGAATGGTGAGCTCGAGGATACGTCACGATTAATTATGCCGATATTCATCGTTTTAGGCTGGTCCGCTCCGGGAGTAATGAATATATAGGCTGTTAGAAGCAGCCATATAAGCGGCCAGGCTATCATCCAGAAGACAGCAACCTTATCCCTAAAGGTCTCCTTAAGATCCTTCACTACAAACGCTTTAATAACGCTAGCCTTCAACCTCCATAATCCTCCTACCAGTCAACCTCAAGAAGACATCCTCAAGCGTAGGCTTAACAACCCTTAAAGAAGCGATTTTAACCCCGGCCTTAAAGAGGTTGAGGGATATTTGAGGCAAAAGGGTATCCGGGTCCTCAGAGTATACTCTTATAGACCCATTAATTGCAACGATATCTTTTGGCTCAAGGTATCTGCCCAGCTCCTCTCTAGCCCTATGTTGCTCATTTGGGTTGAAGAACTCAATGCTTATCACGGATTTAGGGGCATAATTCCTCTTCAAATCCTCAATTTTTCCCTCAGCTATTATCTTACCGGAATCCATGATCCCCACCCTATCAGATAAAGCCTCAGCCTCATCCATGTAATGTGTTGAGATTAATATTGCCCTATCTGAACCCTTAATCTCACTTAGCAGTCGCCAGACCTCTCTCCTTATCTGCGGGTCCATACCGGTTGTCGGCTCATCTAATATGAGCAGGCTCGGCTCATTCATCAATGCAGCGGCAAGATTCAACCTCTTCCTCATTCCGCCAGAATAGATCTTCACGGGCTTATTTGCATACTCCTCTAACCCAACTTTCTTTATTAGCTCCCTGGCCCTTTCCAGCGCCCTCCTCCCGGTTATACCATATAGGCTGGAATAAAATATTAAGTTCTCTAAACCGGTTAAATCATCATATAGGGCGGGGTTTTGAGGGCAATAATTAATCTTAGACCTAACATCCGAATCCCTTATTTCGCCACCAAGCACCTCAATAGTTCCCTCATCAGGCTCAATCACGCCAACAATCATGGAGATTAGTGTTGATTTTCCAGCACCATTCGGTCCAAGAAGCCCATAAATCTCGCCAAACCCAACATTAAAGCTAACTCTATTCACTGCAATCTTATCGCCGAATCTCTTTGTGAGCCCGCTTACTTTAACGGCTATCACCATCAAATATTCCAGCCTTAACGTTAATAATGTGCCTAAGAGGTGACTTTAAAGTACATGTGAAGAATGCTTATATCGCTCATATAATTTTTATGATCTTAAATGGAGTTAAAGAGAAATCGTAGCGTCTGAGGAGTAGACTTCATTTGAGAGAGGAACTCTTCTTTACTCTCTCCATTCTAGCTTTCTGGTTAGCGGTTTATGCTTTAAGTAGGATTTTGCCCCTAAATAGGTATGGTGTGGAGGTTAAACCCCTCCTCCTAAAATATAATTCTAAGGGATTTAAGAGTCTCCTTTACAAGTTCTCCAGCCGATGGAGGAGAGCATGGACATTCTTCTCCTACGTAAGCATATTACTGGGCTTTGGGCTGATGCTTTTCGCCATAACATTTCTCTTAGGCAATCTTATCGAGTTTCTTCTTCCAGGCGGGGAAGGAGCAGCTATAACACCAATTATACCCGGATTAACGCTCAGCCTGTATTGGCTTCCATACTTTTTGATTGCAGTTATTGTGGCAGTTTTGACCCATGAGAGTGCGCATGGAATAGTAGCCTTAATGGAAAGGATAGATGTGAAGTCCGCTGGGATACTTGTACTCGGAATATTTCCCGGAGGCTTTGTTGAGGTTGACGAAGACGAGATAGATGCTTTGCCACGAAGATCCCGGATGAAGATCTTCTCCGCTGGCTCTTCATCTAATCTAATCTTCGGGTTACTGGCTCTCCTCCTAATCTCAACAATATTTGCATCAAATCCATCGGGCATGATTGTTGTTAATGTCCTAGAGGATGGGCCGCTCCATCGGGCTGGCATAGGTAGATGGGATGTAATATACGCCCTAAATAACACGAGGATATGTGGCTACAGCGACCTCGCAAACTTCATGTCTAGGGTTAAGCCCGGCGATAGGCTGATCGTTTCGACTAGTAGAGGGGACTTCACAATAGTGTCCGCTAGAAACCCCGAGGATGAAAATAAAGCTATAATAGGTATACTTCCACCGTATCTGCCATATCACCAGAACCTACTTGGGCTTGACCCCTTCTGGGGCCTTCAAGTCCATCTCACGCTCACATGGCTCTTTGTAGTCTCCATTAGCGTGGCGATATTCAATATGCTGCCAATACCCATGTTCGATGGCGACAGATTCCTCCAATGCCTGATGGATAGGGTTGCCGAGAGGTTCCGAAATCCCCTAAAAAGGTTCTTTAATATCCTCTCCATATTTCTGATAGCCGCCAACATAATATTAAGCCTTAGGATATTTTAGGAGTATTGAGCGTCTGCAAAGGGAATAGCATGACAAGCGTTATGTGCACGGTGTGCGGCGTTAGGGAGGCCTTCTATCTTAGGAGCTACTCTGGGGAGAAGCTATGCGCAAAGTGTTTTCTTGAGTCTATTGAGGATAGGGTTAGGGCGACTATATCAAAATATAGCATGTTCAAGTTTAATGATAGGATAGCTGTCGCAGTCTCAGGTGGGAAAGATAGCTTAAGCCTGCTTCATATACTTGCGAGGATCGAAAGAGACTTTCCATTAGCATCGCTCTGCGCAATAACTGTGGATGAGGGTATAGCTGGCTATAGGGACGAGGCTATAGAGATAGCCTCAGAAAATTGTAGGGAGCTTAGAGTTGAACACTTCATCATATCGTTTAAGGAGCTTTATGGATTCACTCTAGACGAGATTGTTGAGAGGCTAAAGGCGTCTAAGAGCGGGATGACTCCATGCTCTTACTGCGGTGTTCTTAGGAGGAAAGCCTTGAATGTGCTTGCGATGAAGGTTGGCGCAACGAAGATTGCTACAGCCCACAACCTAGACGATGAAATCCAAACATTCATGCTTAACATAATACATGGGGACATCCTCAGAATACCGAGAACCAGCCCAACATTCGATGAGGAGGAGCCCGGCCTAGTTCCCAGAGTTAAACCCCTATGCGAGATCCTGGAGAAAGAAGTTACCTTATACGCGTATCTGAAGGGCATAAGATTCCAAGAGAACCCATGCCCCTACGCAGGCGAAGCATTGAGAAACGACATAAGGAACACGCTAAATAGGCTTGAGGAGAAACATCCGGGAACAAAGTACAAGATTTATAGGTCGGCTGAGAAGGTTAGGGAGGCTATGAGGGACAAGGTTCCAAGAATCACCTTAAAGAAGTGCCAGTTATGCGGTGAGCCAACCGTGGGCGATATTTGCCGAGCATGCAGTCTGCTTAAGAACATAAAAATGCTTTAGCGGACGGTGGGTCACTGAAGCTCGGCGTGCAGAATCTGCGGGCCCAAGCCAGCCCGCCGCTCGTACCCGCACCCCTCTGAGCGCCGCACGTCCGGGCTTAGGTTGCTCCCTCCCGGGCCTGGCCAGGTTCACCCGGCAAACGCGGTTACACCCCTCCTACGAGGGGTGCTCCGCGACCGCCAGCCCCAGAGGACAGGTAATCATAGCTTAGGACTGGTTGGGGCCGCAGCCTTACACGCCTCACTTCAGCTCTCGGCCCGCCGTATAGGGGGTTTGCGGTCGAGGCCCGTGAGGCCTCTCAGGGGACCCCTAGCCCCCCGCCTAAGACCCACCGTCCAATTAAACCTAATTAATTCATGTATTAATAAATGCTTCCCCAAGGGTATTTAAGGTCTCCCCACCATCTCCATTAGGATGGGCATTAGCATCGTTCCCTTCTCTAAGATTCCTAGGCTGCCTCTCCTACAATCTCTTTCAGAGAACCTCTCTATTCCATCGCTCTTTACTCCGCCACCGGAGATTAGTAGTGGGACTGGGTCGTCGCTGTGAGCCTTAAGCTTGCATGGCGTTGAGTGATCGGCTGTTACACATATTATGCTTCTGTCCAGGTTTATTCTTGGGACAACTTCCCCAAAGAAGTATTTGTCAATCATAGATATAGTCTCAGATTTACGCATAAAGTCCCCGTCATGCCCAGGCTCATCCGGGCCCTTAATATGTATGTAGAAGCAGTCGAATTCATCTAATACGCTGAGCAGTTTCTCAGCCCTAAATATGCAGTCACGTATTAGATCCCCTGAGGGCGGTGGAATCTCTACAAGGTGCATGCCGGCCAATCTAGCAATCCCCCTCTCAACTGGCATATCTGCCAAGCATGCAAACCTAACGCCATACTTCTCATTTATGTTAAAGAACTTGGGCAGGGAGTCGCCGGCGTCACGTGTCAAAATCAGGTTGGCCTTCAATTTACCCGAGGCCTCACGCCTCTTATTCACTTCATGCCCATCCAAGATAATGTGGCTCTTCCAGACGAACTCATTAACAAGCGCCGCTGAGATCCTAGCGGACTCGCTATCCTCTAGGGGCACGCAGTCCTCGAGAACCATGCGAAAGCCCGTCCTCACAACGCCTAGGCCTGAGACCCTCTCGTAGGCCGGATCAGTATTAGATATTTTGCCGGATAAGGGTATGCCTCTACTCCTTATAACTAAGACGCCCCTATGACCTATGGTATTCTTGAACTCAAACTCAGCCGGGTAAGATTCGAGTTTGATGAGCCTGTTCACCGCCTCAGCCAGCTTGGAAGCCTCCTCAGTTGTTAGGTTTCTTCCAGCCCTCCGATCAATTATCTGCCTACCCTCACCCAGCGTTGCAAAATTACACCTCAGCGCTAAGTCGCCGTCCCTGAAATCTAAACCAGAGCCGTAGGCTTCAATCGGCCCTCTACCCACATGATACTTATATGGGTCGTAACCCAAAATTGATATTACCGCCACATCGCTCTCCGGAGCAACACCCCTCCCAACAGTATACATGAGGCCAAGTTTCCCCTCGCTTGCCAGCAGATCCATGTTTGGTGTTTCAGCATACTCCAGCGGCGTCTTATTGTCCAGCTCCTCTATCGGTAGATCCCCCATCCCATCAATAACCACATATATCAGCTTCTTCAGCACCTAATTTCACCCCAAACATGAATCTACCTACTGAAAGATTGTTGCGGCTATTAAAGTTTTTAAGATTTAACTGCATCCTTTTAAATGCCGGAAAGATGATTGTCGGGGGCGCGGATAGTCAATGAGGCTTAAGGTTAGTCTCCTTGATCTTGAGTCGGGTGGCAAGTTTATAGTTGTCCTTAATCGGGAGGACGCTGAGGATCTTGGCGTTTCAGGTCTGAGCCGGGTGAAGTTGTCGTGTAGGGGTAAGGAGGTAACTGCGATAGTTAATGTTGCTTTCGAGAGCATTATGAGGGGTTATGTGGGCGTGTATAATGAGGTTAAGAAGTATATGAATTTGAGGGAGGGCGATGAGGTTGAGGTTGAGGCGGCGCATTCGCCTCTCTCAGTATATTATGTGAGGAATAAGCTACATGGGAGAAAGCTAACTTATGAGGAGATATTTGAGATAGTTAAGGATGTTGTAAGCGGGAATCTCAGCGAGATTGAGATCGCAGCATTTGTAACCGCCCTCCATACATACGGTTTAGATTTAGATGAAGCCACAAGCCTATCGATAGCTATGGTTGAGACCGGGAATAAGCTTGAACTCAAAAAACCACTTATAGTTGATAAGCACTCTATAGGCGGCGTCCCAGGGGATAAAACTACGCTTCTTGTAGTACCCATAATCGCCGCATCCGGCCTAACGATACCGAAGTCCTCCTCCAGATCCATTACTTCTGCGGCTGGAACAGCGGATAGGGCTGAGGTTCTCATGCCAGTTGCATTAGGCATAGATGAGCTGCGTGAGGTTGTTGAGAAGACTAATGGCTGCATAGTCTGGGGAGGCGCATTGGATTTAGCTCCAGCAGATGACATATTTATTAGGGTTGAGCATCCGCTTTCAATAGATCCTCTCCTACTGCCATCAATAATGAGCAAGAAGAAGGCTGTCGGAGCAAACCTCTTGGTGATCGATATACCGACTGGGAGGGGGACAAAGATAAAAACTATCGGCGAGGCAGATCTCCTAGCTAAGGACTTCATAGAGCTTGGGCGTAGGCTTGGAATAAAGGTTCAATGCGCCGTAACCTACGGGGAACAGCCAGTCGGCTACGCCATAGGTCCAGCTCTAGAGGCCTGGGAGGCTCTGAACACGATAATGGGTAAAGGCCAAACATACGACCTAATAGATAAGGCAGCCCATATAGCTGGCATGCTCCTAGAGATGAGTGGGAAGGCCTATGGAGACGGCAGGGAAATGGCGCTTGAAATCTTAAGGTCTGGAAAGGCTGAGGAGAAGCTGCGTGAGATAATTGGCGCTCAGGGCGGGGATCCAGATATTAAGCCGGATGATATAGCGCTGGGATCGGAGAGGTTTACTGTGCGTTCCAAGAGGGATGGCATAGTTCTATGGATAGACAATGCCTCAATAGTTGAGGCCGCTAGGCTGGCTGGCGCCCCTAAGGATAAGGGCGCTGGCGTTCTATTGCATAAGAAGATAGGTGATAGGGTCTCTGAAGGCGAGGCGCTGGCAACGGTGTTTGCCGAGAGGGCTAGTAAGCTTGAGAGGGCGATAAGCATCTTCGAGGGTCTTCCAGTCATAGGTGTCGGAGAGAGGATGGAGATGTTAATTCATGAGATTAGGGAGAGACCTATAGCGAAGAAGACCTTTGTCCTAGAGCGCTAAAATTAAATATAGCCTTATCCTTTTTTATGGGTTTGTTTAGTTTAGGCTGGTGCCTATGGAGGAGTTCTTTAGGCTGGCCCTTGAGCTTATTGAGGCGAGTGAGAAGCATGAGGTATATCGTGGAGAGGAATGCATAAACCTGATAGCCAGCGAAGGGTTAAAGTCCCCAGCTGTTAAAGAGATGCTGCAGTTGACAATGGATCTTGAGAGCAGGTATGCCGAGGGCGAAAACGACTTTGATGGCCACGTTAAGAAGCGGTACTATCAGGGGCAGAAGTATATCTCCATCATAGAGAATTGTGTAACGGATTTAATGAAGCTGCTATTTAAGTGTAGCTGGGCGGATGTTAGGCTGGTCTCTGGAACCCACGCCAACCTAGCAACTTTTAAAGGTTTATCGTTGACGACGAAGAGCCGGAAGATGGTTGTTACGCCATTAAGTGCCGGAGCTCACATATCGCATGATTACACAGGCTTAGCTGGCATGGTTTTGGGCTTAGAAAACATAGAGCATGCGTATGACGTCGACAGGATGAATATAGATCCGGATAGATCTGCTGAGATAATTAGGGCAGCTAAGCCTGGCATAGTAACCTTCGGCGGAAGCCTATTCCTATTCCCGCATCCAGTTAAGGAGCTTAGCGAAGTTGCGCATGATGTTGGAGCGTATGTAGTTTATGATGCAGCACATGTACTAGGCCTTATAGCTGGAGGAGCTTTTCAGGATCCACTTAGGGAAGGTGCTGACTTCATGACATCTTCAACCCATAAGACATTCCCGGGACCGCAGGGCGGCGTGATCTTAGCGAATAGGTATGATGAGCGTATGGAGAAAGCTATAAAGAATGTTCAATATGCTATCTTCCCGCTTAGCACGTCTAACACTCATCTAGGTAGGCTCCCGGCAACAGGCATAGCAGCCCTAGAACTCAAAATATTCGGCGAGGCTCTCGCTAGGCAGACTGTTAGGAATGCTCAGGTGGCTGGCCAATACCTCTATGAGAATGGCTTAAAGGTTCTTGGTGAGCGCTATGGCTTCACAATGTCGCATCAGCTGGCCGTTGATGTTAGGGAGTATGGTGGCGGAAAGAGGGTTTCAGAGGATCTTGAGGAGGCGAATATAATTTTAAACAGGAATCTTCTGCCATACGATGATCAGAATAACCGTGAGAACCCGTCGGGCATAAGGATAGGCTTCCAAGACGTGACCAGAAGGGGTTTTGATGAGAGCGATGTTAAGTATCTTTGCGATCTAATGCTGGACGTTATTAAAGGTAGGCGGAAGCCTGAGGATGTAAGAAAGGACGTTATAGCGCTGAGGAAGGAGCATAATGAGATTAAATATGGATTCCAGAGCCTTGGGGAAGCCATAGAGTACTTGAAGAGGAGCTTAAAAGGCATATAGTAAAAGCGTTTGAGCCTTTAAATGTTTTCTCATTCCAAACGGTAATTTAGCCTATATAAAGAGAGTTTTGAAGGGAGGGGCGAAAGCGTTTATAGGGAGAGACGGAATAGCAATTAATTGGGAACTGCTTATATAGTAAGGGGAGTGGAATGCCTAAGGCTGGAAAATATGAATATCCTGCATACGATTTAGATACATGTATTGAAAGGCTGAAGAAGATTTATGAGGTGAGTAAGAGCAGCATCGTTAAGAAGGAGACTGCCGCCGAGATTATTGGCATGTCGCCGAAGAGCGGCGCTACATTAAGCTTTTTCGCCTCCCTAGCCATGTATGGGCTTATAGAGTATAGGGATGGAAACGTTGAGATAACGGATTTAGCGAAGAGGATATTGTTTGGGTCATCTGACGAGGCAGCATTGGCTAAGCGTGAAGCAGTGAGAAAAATACAGATCTTCATAGATCTCTTCAGCCAGTATGGTGCAAACGTGACTGAAGAGCAGTTAAGGGTCTTTCTGAGGGATAGGGCGTCAGTTGATCTGCCGAGAATACCGGAGCTGGTTGGAGAGATTGGCAGAGTATATAGGAAGGTTTCACCCTACTTAATGCTGGTCGAGCAGCCCAAAGCACCAGCTCCGGCAGAGGTTGCTGAGAAGAAGGAGGCGGCGGCTCCAGAAGTAACGGAGGCAAGGATTCCTGAAGTGCTTAGGATACAGTATGGAAGTTTCATAAACATTGCCATACCAATGGATAGGCTGGATATACTTGAAGCCTACTACCCCACGATAAAGACAACATTTGAGTGTATTTTAAGGGATGTTGAGAGGAAGCTATCCGTGAAGGAGAAGACCGCTGGGTGAAGGGTGCATCCATCAACTAATGCCCTTTAATTATTCTCGGTATTATTCCCGCCCTCAATGCGTGGTCAGCTAGCACGAAGGCTAGACATGCCTCGACTACTGGAACCGCTCTAGGAACTATGCATGGGTCATGCCTCCCAGCGATCTCTATCTCCTCTTCCCTCATCGTCTCCAAGTTCACCGTTTTCTGCCTCCTCAATATGGATGGGGTTGGCTTAAAGGCAACCCTAACTCTTATAGGCATACCGTTAGATATCCCGCCAACTATCCCACCAGCATTATTAGTTAATGTTACGATCCTCCCATCCCTAATGGCGTATTGATCGTTCGCCTCAGAACCCCTCATAGACGCTATTTTGAAGCCGGCCCCAAATTCAACGCCCTTAACCGCTGGTATATTAAATAGCATCTTAGCTATGTCCGAGTCTAGTGAGTCAAATATTGGCTCACCCAATCCGGCCGGAACGTTCAGCGCTATGCCCTCAACAACACCGCCAACGCTATCACCCTCTCTGGCGGCCCTGAGGATCTCCCCAACCATCTTCTCAGCTAGCTCCGGCACAGCGCACCTAACGGGGTTCATGTAGACATTCCTCCTAATCTCTTCACATGGAACCTCAACTTCAACCTTCACTCCGCCAACCTGAACCGTGTGTGCGAGGACTTCAACTCCAATGAGGCTTAGGAGCTTCTTGGCCACTGCTCCAGCCATAACATAAGCAGCTGTTATCCTACCGGAGAATCTGCCGCCCCCTCGTGGATCACTGTATCCACCATACTTAACCCTAGCAGTATAATCAGCATGCCCAGGCCTAGGCTTGAACATAACCGTCTCATATGGCTTGGAGTCAACATCCCTATTCCTAACGACCATACATATTGGCGCTCCAGTCGTATATCCCCTGTAGACGCCGGACACTATCTCAACCTTATCTTCCTCCCTCCTAGGACTGCTTATCTCGGTGAGGCCGGGCCTCCTCTTGTCCAGCTCAGCCTGGATATCTGCCTCGCTTAATGGTAGGCCTGCTGGACACCCGTCTAGGACTGCGCCTATGCAGATTCCATGGCTCTCCCCAAAACATGTTAGGACAAGCGCTCTGCCAATAGAGTTACCGCTCAAGGACTTCTACCCCTAGGAGGCGCATATCCCTGATAAAATCTGGGTAGGATTTATTTATGCATTCGGCATTATGTATAATTGTTTCGCCTTCAGCCACAAGGGCTGCCACAGCACATGCCATAGCTATCCTATGATCTCCATGAGGATCTATTTCAGCACCCTTCAGTTTACTCGCACCCTTAATTACCAGCTTGTCGTCTAAAACCTTGATGTCAGCATCCATCTTTGAGAGCTCCTCTCTTAAAGCCTCAATCCTATCAGACTCCTTAAACCTAAGCCTCCTAACACCGCTGATAACAGATGTACCCTTAGCCACACATGCCAGAACAGCGCATACGGGAGCCAGGTCGGGGTTATCCCTTAAATCCACGTTAACCGGGTTCAATGGCTCACGTGATCCGGCAACTTCAACCGAATCACTATAGATTTTAACCTCAGCCCCAACATCGCTCAATATTTTAACTATGAACCTATCGCCCTGAAGAGAATCCCTAAGAAGGTTCTCAACCCTAACCCGTGATCTCGTTATTGCTGCTGCGGCTAGGAGGAATGATGCCGATGAATAGTCTCCTTCAACATAGTGGTCGTGAGGCTTATATTCCTGCCCAGAAGGTATATGGAAGGATTCTTGCTCCTCCTTAACATTTATCCCATGTCTCTTAAGAATGTTTAGGCTCATGTCTACGTACGGCCTAGATTCAAGCGGCGTTGAGAGAACTATGCTAGTATCATTCTCAGCCATTGGGGACGCAAATAGAAGCCCCGTAATAAACTGTGAGCTCACATCGCCCCTAATAGCGGCTCTACCACCCCTTATACCTCCACCAAAAACAATTATTGGCGGCCTACCATCCCCGCGCGCCGAATAACATCTAACGCCCAGCTGACTTAAAGCGTCAAGTAGAGGCCCCATAGGCCTATTTCTAAGGCTCCTCCCACCAGTAAGCACTGTTATGCCGTCTGCCAGCGCACATATCGGCGTCATAAACCTTATCGTTGAGCCGGAGTCTCTACAGTTTATTACGTCGTCCGGCGTTTTAGGTTTGGGCGATCCAATGATTCTAAGGGTTCCATCGCCAGATATGCTTACCTCTGCTCCAATCTTCTGACATGCCTCTATTGTGGCTTGGATGTCATCACATATGAGTGCGTTGTAGACTTTTGATAGGCCGCTTGAGAGGGAGGCCGCTATTATGGCTCTATGAGTATATGATTTTGAGGGCGGAGCCCTAACAGACCCTGAGAGGCTTCCTCCCCTAATAATTATATCCGTCAACAAACCCTCCAAACATCATCCTACAATATATGTGCTTTATTGCGATTTATCTTTGCATGCATAATCTCGCCGCCATATTTCTCCCAGGCAGCATACACTTCGCCAACTCTGTCTCTTGGGACCACTGCCGCCACCGCCGGACCCTTACCTGAGAGGCCTGAGGCTATAGCTCCGGCGGCTAAGGCGTCAATGGCGATCTTCGCATCGTAGCCTAGAATTAAGGAGTATATGAGCCCATTCAGGGTCATGGCGTGCCAGTAGTCGCCTTCGAGCGCCATTCTATGCAGAGATTTAACCTCGCCAGATATTAGCCTCATCCTGCCAACATCCGACTTTGACGTGTAAGCTTTTAGTGAAGGCACGTGGATTAAAACGTCGTAGTCTTCCTCCGGCTGAAAGATCTTAAGGATCCTCCTATCAAAGTTATCTGTTATCACAACGTTGCCGAAGTAGGATGCGCATGCGTCGTCAAAGGCGCCGGTTACCGTTACGCCCGCATCTATCGATCCATCAACGCCCATATTAATTATCGCTAAGTCGTCAGCTTCCGCTCCAATAGCCGAGACCGTGGCGAGTGCTATGGCATTGGCTGCAGCGCTGCTGCTCTTTAATCCGCGGGCAATCGGGATATTAGAGTTAGTCTCTACGTAGGCGCCGTACTTATCCTCAAGGTTAAAGCATCTTAAAACCCGCCTCACAACCTTCTCAATTAATACTGGCTTCTCAGAGGGGTCTGAGAGTATCCTGCCACCTATAACCCCGGGCTCATTTGTGAGCTTAACTGTAGCCTCGGTTCTCAGATCTATGCCTAATGCTGCTCCGAGGCCGCATGAGATCGCATTTATTATAGTTACAGCTCCATAGGCTACGGCCCTTCCAATCTGAGCCAAAACTCCACCCCCAAACAGCTCTAATGTGACGTAAGTTCCTCCCTTATCTTTTTCAGGGCAGCCTTCCTCATAACCTCTATGGGAGCCTTCATGCCAGTCCATATCTCGAAGGATGCTGCTCCTTGATGTATGAGCATAGAGAGCCCGTCAATGGTTTTAGCTCCAACTTGTCTAGCCTCCCTAAGGAGCCTTGTCTCCAGGGGCTCATATACTATATCGAATACCGTTAGGTTGCTATGTAGGAGTTCGCGGCTGATCGGCGTTTCCCCGTCGCTTGGCTTCATCCCGATTGATGTTGCATTTATCACTATATCCGCATCCCTAAGCTCTAATTCAAGATGCCCGTAGTCTAATCTGCCAAACCTAACGGCGTCTTGTCCCATGCCAAGCGAGCTAGCTATTTCTTTAGCTAGATTCTCAGCCTTCTCAACAGTCCTATTTAAGATCACGAGCTCACGGGCATATTTGGCCAGCAAGAAAGATATTGACCTGGACGCCCCTCCAGCCCCCAAAATCACAATCTTCTTGTTTGTCGGATCCTCCCCAGAATACCTTAGGGCGTTTAACGCGCCAATCCCATCGGTCGTATAGCCTATAAGTTTGCCGTTAATATTTAGGATTGTGTTTACTGAGCCCACGAGCCTCACGTTCCCATCTAGATCGTCTAGGTAGCGGATCACCTCAATCTTATGGGGCATCGTAACGTTCAGTCCATGTATTCCTAGACTCCTAGCCCCCATTATAGCGTAACATAGGTTCTCCGGCTTAACGTTGAACGCCACATAAACGTAGTCTAAGCCTAGATGCTGGAATGCTGCATTCTGGATTGCTGGGCTGAGCGAATGCTCAACTGGGTATCCTATCAGAGCGCAGACTTTAGTCTTGCCTGATAAATTTATCGTCGTATTCCCAGCCTCCTATAAATCTCTCTAGCCTCCTCTATAGTTATCTGCCCGGGGGCAGTCTCAAGACGCCTCTCAAGCGATACATAGGTGAATTGGGAGCCGAAGAGCGGTGAGAGTATCCTTGAAAGTAAGCCTTTCTCACCCATAGCAAAGCAAATTATACGTGTCCTCTTACTCAACTCGTATGTGAACATAAGACATCTAATACTATCCTCAACGCTATTAGCCATAGTCACCAGCTTACATAGGTCGGCCCCTGACTCTATCTGGGCATTAACAATCCTCTCCATCTCATGGATATGTGGTGTCCCCTCAAAGTTGTGGTAGGAGACTATCACCTCGGCGCCATAAGCCTTTATGGAGTCAATGGTGTCGCTTAGCTTTTCGGTTGAGAGCTCGATGTCAACATACTTGAAGCCCGCCCTCGCAGCACCGATAAGTGTTTCCAACCTCTTCTCCTCATCTAGAGGGCAGATCCCACCCTGACTAATAGTCCTATTGGTCGCTATCAAAGGCGTTTTTGAGCGCTCAACAACCTCTTCTAAGCGGCTCATATAATCCAGCAGATCACCTCCCAAGTAGTCCAGGCGCACCTCAATTACATCTGCGCCCTCCTCCTCAGCCCTCCTAACCATCACAAATATATCGTCAAATCTCTTGGCTGGTATAGGTACGCAAACCCTTACCTTCAATTCAACCACTTTAATCTTAGAGTGGAAAAACGTTAAAGAAAAATGCTTGCGGCGATATAAAAATTAGGGTTTAGGATTTAGGCGAAAACACGTGTAGTCTTCACTTCCTCTGGATATGGAAGTGCTTTATCGAGTGGTTTGATTTCCCTCTTCGTCATTTTAAGCAGATATTTCACTCTGCTAAAATTTTCCAATAAATCTTTCCCATTCTCCGTTAGCTTATAGAGCTTGCGGTTGCCCTCCTCTATGACTGAAACAAGGTTCTTTTTAGCGAGGAAATTTAAGATCTCCTTACAATTCGTCCACGAGAGATTGCATTTATACATTATATTTGTAGGTCTACAGACACCTCTATCTATCGCCCTCAAAACCTCTAGGTATAATTCAAGCCTAGACCTCTTACTAACCATATTCATCACTAAAGATAGCTCGGCACGGCTCTAATGAGGCTTGTGTAACCGCTTATAACGGCTTACTGGTTACAGGTGAAATATTGTGAATCTGTTTAATATCTGGGAAGATTTAAGAAGTATTGAGGCGCATCTCATGGTGAAGATGGGATGCCTATGAAGTGTAAGAAGTGTGGCGCAAATGATGCCGAGGTTTACTTAGCCTACTCTAACCTTAAGCTCTGCCCAGAATGTTTTATGCTCTTAGCTGAGAGGAAAGTGAGGAACACTATTGAGACATATAAAATGCTCTCTAAAAACGATAATATTGGCATCGCCGTTTCAGGCGGAAAGGACAGCGCAACGCTAGCATACATTCTTAGCAGGTCATTCGAGAAGATCCCGATGACGCTAATCTACATAGATTTGGGCATACCGGACTACTCCCAACACTGCCTAGAGAAGGTTAAGGAGCTCTCAAAGATCATTGACAGAGATCTTATTGTTTACAGCCTAGAGAAGGAGCTCGGATTTAGAATACCGGACTTTAAGTCCACAATTTATGGGAGGAAAATGTGCTCAGCCTGCGGCACAGTGAAGCGATACCTATTCAATAAAATCACATATGATTTGGGTTTAACTAAGATTGCGACAGGCCATAACCTCGATGATACCGTCGAAGCAATATTCAATTCATACATGGAGGGTAATGTTGGAGCTCTTGTGAGGTTGAAGCCAGTTCTACCGAAGACTCATCCTAAAATGATGCCTAAAATAAAGCCGCTGATATGTTTGACTGACATGGAGTGTCTCCTATACGCCACATATAGGAATTTGCCGATCAGGATGCTTGAATGCCAGTTTGCGAAGAGATCCAGAACGATAAGGAGGAAGGAGGTTCTCAACCTGCTCGCCGATAAGATTCCTAGTTTCAAGCATACATTTATAAGCTCACACTATAGGAGGATTCTACCCCTACTAGAGAAGGCTCTTGGCGGTCAGAGCGTTGGCGATGAGATGGGAATATTTGACTGCCCAGTCTGCGGTATGCCAACCTCCTTGAGGAGCATGCCCTGCCACTTCTGCAAAATAGTCAGCCTGTTAAAGAGAAAGGCATGAGAAGATTGCAGGCGGAAGTCTCCTAAATCTAAAGGAGATTATTTTCTCTTAAGGTTCTCTGCTTCCCTGAGCCTGTTGTGGAAGCATGTTTCCTCTCCCAGATGGCAGGCTGGCCCCCTAGGCCTAACAACATATAATACGGCATCCAGGTCACAGTCTACGAGAATATCCATAACCTCTTGAACGTGCCCAGATGTTTCACCCTTCATCATAACTTTGCCATGGGAACGCCTATAATAGTGGGCGAGACCCGTCTCAAGGGTCTTCTGCACAGCCTCCCTATTCACATATGCGAGCGTTAGAATTCTCCCGGTTCCCTCCTCCTGAACTACTACTGGGAGTATTCCGCCGCCTTTATCAAAGTTCAGCTCACTCAGGCTGACATTCTTGAGTTTCCTCATAATCTAACTGGCACTCCTCTCTCATGGAGGAACCTTTTAACGACGGGTATTGGGTATTTACTGTAGTGGAAGACTGAGGCGGCTAACGCGCCATCAGCCTTACCGGCTGTTAGAACCTCTAGGAAGTGTTCTGGCCTACCTGCTCCGCCGCTGGCAATCACCGGTATATTTACGCGCTCAGCTATAGCCTTAGTTAATTCGACATCGTATCCGAGCTCGGTTCCATCCCTATCTATTGATGTAAGCAGTATTTCTCCAGCCCCAAGAGCCTCACACCTAAGAGCCCATTCGACCGCATCCATCCCGGTTGGCTTACGCCCACCATAAATGTAAACCTCGAACCAGCATAAACCCTCCTGCGTCTCGACGATGTTCCTATCCGGCCTATACTCATACCTCCTCTTAGCGTCTATTGCAGCGACTATATGGTTTGAGCCGATTTTCTTGGCGAGCTCCCTAATAAGCTCAGGCTTCTCAGCAGCCGCTGTTCCGATTGAGATCTTATCTGCGCCACTCGATATAACTGCTTCTGCATCTTCTAGGCTCCTGATTCCGCCGCCAACAGTGAATGGTATATTTATCTCGGATGCAACTGCCTTGACAACGTTTATTAATATGCTCCTCTCCTCGACAGATGCCGTTATATCTAGGAAGACGATCTCGTCAGCACCATCCTCCTGATACCGTCTGGCCAGCTCAACGGGGTCGCCGGCATCCCTCAAGCCGAGGAAGTTTATGCCCTTAACAACCCTACCATGATCAACGTCTAGACACGGTATTATACGCTTAAACTTGGCCATTTATAGGACACCACAAACTAATACTCTTAAATGATGTAATTTTTAAAGATTCCTAATACTAATGCGCCCTTCATAGAGCGCTCTACCAACAATAACGCCGTATAAGCCTAACTCTTTCAGGGCCATGATGTCTTCTAGGCTCCTAACCCCTCCGGACGCAATTATATTAACATTTAAGTCAAGGATTTTTGAAAGGTTCTCGAGATCCGGCCCCTCCAGAGACCCATCACGCCGAACAGCTGTCACTAGGAGGAATCTTACGCCCATATCAGTAAACCTCCTCGCAGCCTCCCTAAGGCCAACCCCGGTTCCCTCCCTCCAGCCATCGACAACCACGACGCCGTCTAGATGGTCTAGGGCGACGATGATCTTTTCCGGTCCAAATTCATCCAGAAGGGCTCTGAAAGTATTCGGCTCCTTAAAGGCCATTGACCCGATAACGATCCTCTTGGCGCCGAGACTAATGATTTGGTGTGCCCTCTCGATGCTCCTTATCCCTCCACCAACCTGGACTGGAACATTTAGGGAGCGGATTATTCTGCTAACAATCTCAATATTATCTCCCCTGCCGAGGGCGGCGTCTAAGTCGACCACGTGAATTAGCCGCGCTCCCTCAGACTCCCATATCTTAGCGACGGTCACGGGGTCAGTAAGGTGCTCATAGGAGAGGATGTGTTTAGGGTCTCCTCTAAGCAGCCTAGCAACTCTACCATAAATAATATCTACTGATGGTATAACTATCAATTGCAACACCGAAATATTTTCATAGAACACCCTTCGAGCTGGGCACACCGATTCTCTCGGTGTCTATCGATAGCGCCTGCCTTAGGGATAGCGCCAGAGCCTTGAAGGCCGCCTCAACCTTGTGGTGATCGTTTACGCCATACTGGATCCAAAGGTGTATATTTGCCCTCAAGGCATTTGCCAGAGTCTCCAGGAAGTGGTATATGTCCTCCGATAGCATGTCCTCGACCTGCCTTCCCTCCAGGTTTAAGTTGATTTTCGGGTATGGCCTATTTGATAGGTCTACTGCAGCAAAGGCTAGGGAACAGTCCATTGGAACGATAGCGTAGCCAAATCTTCTTATGCCAACATGTTTGCCGAGGGCTTCCCTTATCGCCTCGCCGAGACATATGGCCACATCCTCAATTACGTGGTGTTTTAGGTCTCCCGAAGCTTCAACTTGAATGTCTAGGAGGCTGTGGGCCGCTAGAGACCTAATCATATGGTCTAGGAAGGACACCCCGGTTTTAACGCTCGCAGTGCCTGAGCCATCTAACCTAACCCTAACCTTAACCTCCGTTTCAGCGGTCTTCCTATAGCGCTCCGCTTCTCTCAATGCTTCCACCCCTAACCAATTCGATTAGATATGGGATATCGTTTACGGACGGCAGAATAATATCACATTTAAATTTGAGGAACCCTTCCCTCACCATCTCCCTTAAACCCGTATACTCGTATACTCCAGCAAAAATAAATCTTGGATCAAGTCTTCTAGCCCTCTCAACAGCCATGACATCTTCCATAGAGTCCCCGACGAATAGGGCAAGCCTGAAGGGCTCTAGACTTCGAGAAGACTTTAAGAGCGAGTAAGGATTCGGCTTTTTGAGGCTCACTTTTATGAAACCCCTCTTTAAGTACTCATCTTCAAGCATCTCAATATCATCTAAAAATACTTGCGCCTTTTGATCGAATAGGTTTAGGATATCTCCCAGAACATGCTTAGCGGACTTAAACCTGCTCCCGGAGGCTATTCCGAACCTCGGTCCTCTGATTAGAGATGATAAGTGTTCTAATGTCTCACGATTGATTATCGGCTTACCTTTATCTATCATTCCAGCCCCAAAATATATTTCCGGATTAATCCCGTAAATATCCTCGAAGAGAATTGGACCGCAGAATATCTCCTCGAATATCCTTGCAACTATGCTTCCACCGACTCCTCCAGAGCCGTTAATGAAGTCTCTTATAAGGCTGTAGCTTCCCTCATCAATAGCCCCTGAAGAGAGTATTGCCCTATCGACTGAAGCCGCTCCAGTCTCATCAAGTAACCTTGTAAAATCCTTCAGTCTCATCTTCAGAATCTCTAAATCGCTATAGCTGATATTTAATGCTCCTTCGGCGGCAGCCTCCCTAATTGCTAGGAAGCGTTTAGCGGGGTTCTCTATATGCGAGAGCCGGGCAATTAGGTCAGTAAGTTTTTTCCTCTGCCCCTTCGGCATATTAGATAGGAGGAACATTAGGGATCCATAAACTATGTCCCAGTCGTTATTGAACCCTCCGCTCATCCTGAAGAGGAATATTATCTCGTTGGAGATGAAGTCTTCAGGGATCTTAAGGCCTGTAAGCCCCTCAAAGATGAATGCGGTAGACTTTGAAATCGCCTTATCATAGGACTCTCTTATGTCTATTAGCACACCATCGCAATCAAATATTATCGCATCAATCCTTTTCAGATCCTGCACTCTATCTCTCCTCAAATAAGCCTCGCCGGACTTAAGATTGAGCCTAGCATAGCTGTTAAGCGTCATGGGAGAGCACCTCCTTAAGCTCCTGAAGGAAGCGGTCCATGTAATCTCTCGGAGCGACAGTAACCCTTAAGCAATTCTCAAACTTAAGTACTCTGCCAATATTCCTTATAATGACCCCCCTGCCAAGAAGGTCTCTATAAACTGCAGAAGAGCTCTTATCAACCTGGAACAGCACGAAGTTTGTTTCCGAGGGGAAGGCCCTCACACCCTTTATTCCATTCAATTCTCTAATGAGTCTCTCCCTCTCAGTTTTGACGGCGTTGATGATCTCCCCTAAATATTCCATGTTCTCAAGCATCTTAACAGCAGCCCTTAACGCAGTTATAGATGCGGAGTATGGCATCTGAAATCTCTCCTCAATTATCCTAGAGAGCCTAGCATTCACAACAGCATATCCAATTCTTAAACCAGCTAGGCCGAAAACCTTAGAGAATGTCCTGAAGACTATGAGGTTTTCCAGGCTTGCGGCTACATTGATTAGCGATGATGATGCGAAGTCTGCGTAGGCCTCGTCCACGGCTACCAATCCATCAAAGCTCTCAGCGATCTTTAAAATATCCCTGTGATCTAGTTGGTTGGCTGTTGGATTGTTTGGTGAGCATATGAAGATGACTTTTGTTCTTGACGTAATCGAGGAGAGTATTGCTTCAGGGTCTAGTGAGAAATCATCTCTAAGCGGGACAGTCCTATAATTAGCGTTCTGAATTTTAACGCACCGCTCATAGATCTGGAAAGTTGGCTCAATAGATATCGCCTCATCTCCCTCCCTAAGAAAGATCCTGGTGACTAAATCTATGAGCTGATCGCTTCCAGCCCCGATTATAATGCTCTTTACTGGTACGCCTATTTTCTCGCCTATGGATTCCCTAAGCTCCCTGAATTCATCTCGCGGATATATTCTAGGGTCAACCTCATCTATGACCTGCCTCAGAATACTCCTGATAAATTCTAATGGTATGAAGAGGTTCTCATTTGAATTTAGCTTCAGTATCTCGGACGCCTTACGCCTAATCTTTAATGCCAGCCCTTCAGATGTCTCGCCAACATCGTATATGCTCAGATTACTCCCCCTCACAATAATATCCTCAATTATCTTTTTTCCACCCAATCCCTCAACCGCTCCTTTAAGGCTAGAGCGTGATTTGGCAACCCTTCACACTCAGCTAAGACTATGGCGCTGGCGGATAGTTTCTTCATGGCTTCCTCAGAGCACTCAACAATATTGAGGCACCTAATAAAGTCTAAGACCGATAGCGGCTGATATACAAGCCCATATCCACCGGTAGGGATAACGTGGTTCGTTCCGAGACAATAGTCGCTTAGAGATACTGGCGTCGTATGGCCTATGAGCACTATGCCCGAGGACCATATCTTCCTAGATATTTCACAAGCATTCCTGGCGATTATCTCAAGATGCTCTGGAGCAAACTCGTTCACAAAGTCTATGGCTTCATCCATATCATCGGCAACCAATATTAACCCATTCCTCTCAAGGGACTCCTTAACTACATCCCTACCCGATAAATCACCAACCATGCGTGTGAGGATGTTGGCAACCTCCTCAGCAAGATCCGCCGATGTTGTGACCAGCGCTGCTAAGCTGTCAGCCCCATGTTCAGCTTGGGATACCATGTCAAGAGCAACATAGCGTGGGTTGGCTGAATCGTCAGCTAGAATCATTATTTCGCTTGGGCCTGCCGGATGATCAATTGGGACATCACATGAAACTATTCGCTTCGCGGCCAAAACGTACCTATTCCCCGGACCGACAATTTTTTCAACAGGGCTTATGGTTTCCGTGCCGTAGGCTAGGGCCGCTATTGCCTGAGCTCCACCAACCCTATAAATCTCGTCAGCCCCACATATATCCGCCGCAACTAGCGTTAATGGATGGATTCTGCCATCTTTTCTGGGAGGAGTGCAAACAACAACCCTTCGCACACCAGCAACCTTAGCTGGCACGACGGTCATAATAACTGTGCTTGGGTACGCCGCCAACCCGCCTGGAATATAGCATCCGACGCTTCGGATCGGCCTATATTCTCTGGATACCTTTACGCCATCCTCATCCTCATACTTAAAGCTGACTCTCGACAGGGCTGCGCGCTCAACCCTCTCAACCCTTTCCTTAGCCGCTTCTATGGCGGAGATCTGCTCACAGCCAACCATGCTATATGCCTCTTTAATCTCCTCACGTTTAACGCTTATTTGCTTGGCATCGATTTTAACGCCGTCGAACATCGCCGTCAACTCTATTAGGGCAGAGTCGCCGCGACTCTTAACCTCCTTAATTATGCCCTCAACATATCTAAGTAGGCTCTGATCTATCGTTCTCTTCCTAGGCCATCTGCTCTCTAGGATTGTGCCGTAGGCGTCACGCAGCCTCGCAGCCTTTATGGGCATTTCCTTCATTCTCCTCCAGGAGATTTCTCGCCTGAAGTTATCTCTTCAAGCGGAAGCACCTGTCTAGGCTCATAGACAACTAATCCTTGAGCAAGCCTCCTTAGCATAGGTAGTATCTCTAAAAATTGATCCTTATCTATCACCGTGTTCACCGAGTACCAGTTCTCGTCTGATAGCGGGGCTATTGTCGGCTTCTTAAGTGCTGGGAGCCTCTCAAGAAGCCTTTGAAGGTTATCCCTATGCACGTTAACAAATATGTGTAGCTTCTTTCTTCCGTCAACAACGCCCTTCAATAGCGTTAAAACATCGTATATCTTCTCCCGCTTCTCAGGATCCAATAGGGCTTTCTTATTCGCTATTAGTATAGCAGTAGATTCCATTATAATCTCGATCGGCTTTAAATTGTTCCTCTCCAAGGACTCGCCTGTCTCCATAACATCTATTATTGCGTCTGCATCCTCAGGGGGCTTAGCCTCAGTTGCCCCAAAAGAGAGGTATATTGTAACCCTATCATTCTCGCCTTTCTTCCACCAAGGCGTAATGATAAGCGGCTCCTTATCCCCATAAAGCCTCTTATACACCGGGTTATCCATAACATACTCCGCAGATATATTCAGGTACTCTGTTGAGATCCTCAGCGTCCTGCCAGCCCTATTAAACTCCTCTAGGAGATCTGAGAGGCTGTTTACATTGGTCCAATATTTCGGCACGGCTAAAACCAGCTTAACTCTCGCATACTCCAGGTCTAATAAAACCTCTACGTCTGCCCTAGTCTCCCTTAGCCAATCGGCCCCGGTTATACCTATGTCATGAAGACCATCTCCTATGAGCACCGGGATCTCTTGGGGCCTGAGAATCTTCAATTCTATCTTGGGGTCGTTTATCGAAGGCCTATATGTGCGCTCATCTCCCAGTACCGTATATCCTGCTCTCTCTAGAAGCCTGAGAGCGCCCTCAGCCAAATGCCCTTTCGGTATGATAAAGCTAACCTTACCCATACTCAATCACCATCAAAGAACCTCAATGCTATGTAAGCACTAAATGTTTTGATTAGAATTGATGGGAGGACATCTTCCATTTGACTGAAATAAAAGACTAAATTACCAATTCTTGTGAATGCGATCGCCCGGCAAATCCGGCACCACAAATAAAGATGTGCCATACAAATAGTATATAAATCTTTCCTAGTCACGCTAAACGTCTTCTATGCTGACTTTAACGGCGTCGCCCTCAATCCTTCCAATTATTAGCTGGCCGCTCCTAAGCGGCCTCCAATCCTCATCATCATTAGTCCTCTCAGACGCCACAATAAGCCTATCTCCATCCGCTACGTAAACCATCCGCATAGCTGGGCTATCCCTATAACATAGAGTTCTCATAGACCCATCCAGATTCTCATCATATTTACAGTAGGCATATAGGCATACGCCATCGCTAAATACTATATTTAAGCCTATATAGGGCCTATTCTTATTAGGGTGCCTTTCACGCACCTCACGCCAAACCCTCCATAGGTCCTCCTCAAAATTTCTCAGAGCCTCTTTTAGGCTTCTCCCCTCGCAGATCTCCTTAACTATATACCAGAAGTAGACCTCGCTATCATTTAAACCCCTTATCTTGAACCTCCATTCCCCAAGCATATTTGAGACTTCATCTGGTATCGTTATAGTGCCATTGTGGGCGAACAAATAGCTCTCATAGCTGAAGGGCTGTATATTCTCTATGGAGATGAGCCTCTCCTTAGGAAGCCCTCTAGGATTACTAGCCCTCCTAACGTGAGCCACAATTATATTAGATTTAACGCCCTCAACTATAGACTTAAAGCAATAATACTCCTCATATATCGGCCTCTCACTCCTAAAAACCCTTAAACATCCATCCTCATAGAAGCCTAAACCCCACCCATCACCCTGAAGCCTCAGTGGATCAGCTCTACTCTGAGCATAGAGCGAGCATGGATCGCTAAGCAAATACCTAACGGCATTAGAGGGCTTAGTCGAAACCATGCCAAAAAGCCTACACATAAAGCATCAGAGACAAGTAAGATTTGGTTGTATTAAAGGTTTGTTGTGAAGGCGGGGAGGGGAGAGGGTAAGCCCGTATAATAGGCAAAAATAACGATAATAATGGAGGCAGCATAAAAAATAATTTTAAATTTAAATTCTAAAATAAGCACCACAAAAACACAAAAAATAATATGGTGGGCCCGACCGGACTAGGATGTTAGAGAAAATCATATTTCTGAACTGGAGGATTTTATAGTTACCAGTAATAGATTTCCTTAGCGCTTTTAATTATTTTTCGCACAGTGCGCGCATCTACACGTTCCACTCCAGGTCTAGCAGCATACTCGTCAGCGTAATCGCTTCGACAGAGCTCTAGCCTCATCTCGATTGGATTTTCAAGAATTAAGGGCTTAAACTCACCAGACTTTGCACGTTGAACAGCCCTAACGGCAGCATCATAGATCATCTTCTGCGCCATCTTCGGCGCTATGCACTTAGCCTTATTCCTTCCGAGCCCAACTTTAACTGCAACAACCTCAATATCGCCGAAGAATGATTGCGCTTCGTCGCATGCCGCTTTATCCCCAGTAACCATGATTACTGGAACGCCGAAGGCGCCCGCGTAGGCGCCCGCCTGCCCTATCTCACCGAACCTCCTACCGTTAATGTAGAGATTAAACCATGTTGTTGAGGATTGTGTATGGTCTAGAAAGGCGTTGAGTGTTCCAGCCATGGCGTGACAGCCGACCTGAATTAATCCGCTAAATGTTTCATCTAGGCTCGGCATAACTTCCAGTGAGCTTTTTACGGTCTCGTATATCGCCCTATCATCCATTACCTCTAATATGAAGTTGTTTCCATCGCCATGTCCATCTAAGACGACAACTTCGGTGGCCCCGCCGTCAAAAGCGCCGGCGATGGCAGCGTTAACATCTTCGCATAGAAGCCTACGCCCTCTCTCATACTCAGATGTGCCCTTCTGCACCTGCTCCGGACGCCAAATACCGCTAATGCCCTCCATATCCGTCAAAATATATATTTTCACCCTCACCACCCCCAAACTAAACTACTCGTCATCAATTACTTATTGGTTTCAAAACGGTTTGAGAAAAGCTGGAAAATAGGATTGCATAATCTCCTTCAAAAACCTTTAAATTTACTTAATCATCTAATGTTGTGTAGCATACTAGCCTTAGACTGGTTAATACTGTGGACTGGGGGAAACATTTAAATTTGGACTTCCTACAAACCGTGCGCGGCATGAGGGATTTATTGCCTGATGAAGCCCGAGTACTTAGATTCATTGAGAAAAAAGCTAGACACATAGCTGAACTATATGGTTATGAGGAGGTTATTACGCCGGTTATCGAGCATTATGAGCTCCTAGCCGCCAAGATTGGGGAAGAGAATAGGAAACGCATGTATGTTTTCGAGGATCTCGGAGGGAGGAAAGTCGCTCTAAGGCCTGAGTTTACGGCGTCGATAGCTAGGCTTGTGGCTACAAAGATGGCCAGCTCACCTAAACCCATAAGGCTATTCTCCATTGGAAGCCTATATAGATATGATGAGCCTCAGCTCGGCAGGTACCGCGAGTTCTGGCAGGCGAACTATGAGCTTATTGGCTCAAATAAGCCAGAGGCTGACGCTGAGGTAATAAGCTTAACAGTCGACTTTCTAAATTGCGTCGGAGTAAGAAATCACACACTAAAGATTAATCATATAGGCATTCTACGCGGCATCTTGGAGAGAGAGGGTGTATCTGAGGATGGACAGAATGCGCTTATGCAGCGTCTCGACAAGAAAGATTTAAGTGGAGCCATGATTATTGCGGAGGAGCATGGAGTGTCGAAGGGGGGTTTAGAAACCCTTAAAGACCTTTTTAGTATAAGAGGTAATGATAGGGAGGAGGTTACTAGGAGAATCGGCGAGACCCTTAAAGATTATCCTGAAGCAAAGGAGGCTCTGAGGAACCTGGATGAGATCATAGATCTTGTTAGGGATGGCGGCGTCGACGCAAAATTCTATTTCGAGGCTAGCTTCGCGAGGGGCCTAGAGTATTATACTGGCATAATCTTTGAAGTCTATGTTCCCGAGCTAGACATAGCCGTTGGAGGGGGCGGAAGATACGATAATCTTATAGGGATTTTCGGCGGCGGTGATGTACCCGCTGTCGGCGTCGCCCTAGGAGTTGATAGGTTAATGCTTGCAATGAAAAGGCAGGGAGTTGACGCTCCTAAGGAGCAGAGGATAAAGGCGTTAATTATTCCAGTTAACGAGGAAAATATATCTAATGCCTTCAAAATATCGGTTATGCTTAGGAGGTATAATATTCCAGCCGAGGTAGAAGTTATGAGGAGGGGTTTATCACGAGCCCTCTCGGATGCAAGTAGAAGGAACATAACACACGTTATTATAGTTGGGTCAAAGGAGATTAGTGAGGGAAAGGTTGTTCTAAAAAATATGGAACGCGGGATACAAGAGGCCATTAAAATAGAGGATTTGCCAAATAAGATTGGATCTTAACGGTAGACGTAAACTCCAGCCCGCTTTAAGTATTCTGTAGGCTCCTTTCAAGAGCCTTTATAACGTTCTCTATTCCCATCGTAACAATATATGGCCCTAATCTAGGCCCTGAAGGAGAGCCTAAGAGTATCATGTAGAGAATTCTAAAGAAGTTTCTTGGCTCTATATTATTCCCTCTAGCGACTTCAAATATTGCGCTCTGAATTTTTTCAGCCTCCCTCTCTATGCGAAGCCTCTGAATTAACTGCCTTATCGCCTCCCTCTCATTATGGCTCAATTCAACAGTTGTCTCAGTTATCTCCTCAAAGTCGGTAATCCAGTTTAGGGCATACTCAATCCGGCGCTTCAGCCCCTCATCCACCTCGCTTCTGTCCTTAATATACCCATAGTCCCGCAGCTTCTCAGCAACAAAATCGATTTCAGAGCCCTTAGGCGCAACCTTCGCCAGGTAAGTAAGCAGGTTGTATGGCACATGTATGCTCGCCTTCTCCGGAACCTTTAGGAGCCAGCAGTACTCGTAAAGTCCTTTAAGCTTCGCCTCTTCTCTCTTATCGTTTATCTTAACCTTTCCAAAGTATATATCCTCAAGATAGTCGAATTCGTTCATGTAGCGTGGCACATCAGAAATAGATATGTTTCTTGTACCAACAAACCGCTTCAAAGTTAATAGGAGTAGGGATTGGGGGGAGCCGTATCTAAGCCATGTCTGCGGCGTAAGAACATTGCCAGTTGATTTAGAGATCTTCCTTCCGCTCTTATCTAGGAACATCTCATAGCGTGCATGGAGTGGTGGCTCATACCTTAATACCTCACGCGATATTCTATCATTAACCCTGACAGAGTCCGCTATATCCTTCCCATAGGCTTCGAACCTTATTCCTAGAGCACGCCACCTAGCCGCAAACTCCCCAGCCTTCCAGCTAAGCTTCCCCTCACCCTTAGTGTAATCCGCTTCACCCTCGTATCCGCATCCCTCAAGCCACTTACCCTTAACCTCCATCCCCTCACAGACGTAAAGCACCTTGTTCTCATCTGGCATAAACTTATAGGCTTTAGTGGTGTAGATTCTTCCACAGGATGCGCATACCGGAAAATATGGTAGGGTCTCAAGATACTTCTCCTGCCCAGTCTCCTCATATATTATTTTGCCAACCCGAGTGGAGTTTAGTAAGATGTCTCGAATCTCATCGTTAAGTAAACCACGTTTATAGGCTTCCGCCGCAGACATAAACCTATACTCTATTCCAATCTTATCTAGGGCGTCGAGCAGTAAGTAGACCATGTGATCCCCGTAGCTGCTATGGCATTCAAATGGATCTGGAATATCAGTCACAGGCTTACCTAGATGCTCCTCAAGAGACTTTGGTAATCCAGCGGGAACACTCCTCAAACCATCTCTATTGTCAGAGAACACTATAAACTCAGATTTATAGCCGAGCTCTTTGATCGCTAAAGAGACAGCATAGTTTCTAGTAACTTCAGAGAGGCTTCCTATATGCGGTATACCTGATGCTGCGACACCGCTCTCAACTCTAATAACATCTAGACTTCTGCCGAGTCTATGCTCCCTCTCTACAATTTTAAGGGCCATCTTATCATACCACGTTCCATGGCCTATTATCTTGCTATCTGACCCTGCCGCCATGTTACCCATTTCTTTTACCCATCACTCCAACGCCATATGTATGAAGAAGGATAAAGATAAAAGTTTATTGACATCACAGCAATAGTTTTCTGCAGTTTAAGCAGATAAGTTTAAATCTATTAAATGTTTCTTTAAAAGTTTAAGTCAGAACTCAATAGAATAGGTTGCTAGGTGTGATGTATTTGGGCGAAAGAGCGGGTGAAGCAAAGGAGTCTGAGTGGATTCCACGCACCAGGCTCGGCAGGCTAGTACTTCAGGGTGAAATATCGTCCTTAGAAGAAGTATTTGCTAGCGGCTTTAAGATAAGTGAGCCGGAAATAGTGAATATACTTGTCCCAAATCTTGAGGAGGAGGTTATAAACATAAGCCTGGTTCAAAAGCAGACCGATGCTGGTGAAAAGTCTAGGTTTAAGGCTATTGTAGCCGTTGGGAATAGGGATGGATGTCTAGGTATAGGTTCTGGAAAAGCGGCTCAAGTGCGCACAGCCATAGAGAAGGCTGCCAGAGAAGCCCGCTTAAACATTACAATTATACGTAGGGGATGCGGAAGTTGGGAATGCGGATGCGGGCAGCCCCACTCATTGCCATTTGAAGTCAGCGGGAAATGTGGCGCGGTAAGAGTTAAGATTTTACCCGGACCTAGGGGTTTAGGCTTAGTTGCTGGTGAGGTGGCTAAAGTTATTCTCAGGTTAGCTGGCATCAAGGATTGTTGGATGAGAAGTTATGGTCAAACTGGAACTATACCGTCATTTGCATATGCCGTCTTTGAGGCTCTAAAGAAGACGTATGAAATCATTACGCCGTCCGATTGGGTGAGGTAAGATATGGAGAAGGGAGATAAGTGCCTGGCAGTTGTAAGGGTTAGAGGTACAGTTAACGTAAGGAAAGATATTGAGGATACTTTAAGAATGCTTAATTTAACCCGTAACTGCCACGCAACCCTAATAGATAATCGCCCCTCATATCTAGGCATGCTTCAGAAGGTGCAGAACCAGGTTACTTGGGGAGAAGTTTCAAAGGATGTTATCGCAATGCTCCTTAAGAAGAGGGGTAGGCTAATTGGAAATAGGAGGATGAGTGATGAGTACGCCCAGAAGCTCGGTTTCCAGTCACTTGACGACCTAGCTGACGCTATATATAGCCTAAAAGTTGAGTTTAAGAATCTCCCCGGCGTAAAGCCTGTCTTCCGCCTCAAGCCGCCGAGCGGGGGTTATAAGGGAAGTATAAAAAAGAGCTGGGCGAGTGGAGGTGTAACTGGATATAGGGGTGAGGCAATAAACGATTTATTGAAGAGAATGATATGAGGAGGGGTAATGGTCTATGCCGCACAGTCTCAGGAAGATCCGTAAGAAGCGTGGGTCTAGAACATGCGGGTATGGTAGAGTTGGGCAGCATAGAAAGAGCGGATCTAAGGGAGAGCGGAGGGCTGGTAGACATAAGCATCTATGGTCATGGGTTCTCAGATATGAGCCGGATTACTTCGGCTATAAGGGCTTCGTCTCGCCAAAACAAAAAAGAGTAAAGAATATTAGATGCATAAACCTAATGGCCCTTGATGAAATAGCACAGAAGATAGCTTCTACTGTCAAGGAAGGTGAAAAAATATTTGTAGATCTTGCGGAGATGGGGTACAGTAAGCTTCTTGGCGGAGGAAGGATAACCTTGCCAGTCACAGTTAAGGTTCCAGCCTGCACAAAAGAGGCTCTGAAAAAAATCAGAGAAGCTGGCGGGGAAGTAATTATTACTAGAGGCGTCGAGAGGGCAGAGGCTGCTAGCTAAGCCCAAACCAATATAAGTCTCCATAAACAAATTTTTCTACTGAAATATTTGAGGGGTAAAGCGTGGCAGGCAGATTTTTAAAGGCTTTTCAGCCGCTGATACGCTTTATTCCAGAGATTAAAGCTCCTGAGCGGAGGGTTAGCTTCACTGAGAAGCTTGTTTGGACAGCTCTCGCACTACTCATTTACTTTATTATGAGTGAAATCCCGCTATACGGTCTCAGCCGAGGAGAAGACATATCATTCTATAGGGTGATATTTGCCTCAACAAGGGGCACCTTAATGGAGCTCGGCATAGGACCAATAGTTACAGCTGGCTTAATATTGCAGTTGCTTGCAGCCTCGGGCTTCATAGGCGTAGACTTCTCTGACCCAGAAGATAGGGCACTTTTCTCTGGAGCTAACAAGGTTCTAGCGGTAATTATGACTATGGTTCAGGCATCAGCCTACCTGCTAGGCGGCTTATTCGGGAGGATAGAGGCTTTACAAGCAGTCATCATCTTTATACAACTGATGATCGCTGGGTTAATAATTATGCTACTAGATGAAATGATTCAGAAGGGTTGGGGAATAGGAAGCGGAATAAGCCTCTTTATATTGGCTGGCGTTGCCCAAAACATTATGCTGGACTGCTTCTCGACGCTACCCTCCCTAACTGAGGGAACCAGGAGGTTTAGAGGGGTAATTCCGGCAATCATACAGACGCTAGCTCAGGGAGAGTCTCTTAATATTCTCTTTGTAAGATCGACCGGCTCAGCCAGCGACCCGGATATCATGGGCTTAATCTTGACTATAGCTATTTTCTTATTCTGCATTTACGCTCAAGGTGTCAGAGTTGAGATACCCATCGCCCATTCGCAATTTAGAGGGTTTAGGGGAAGATACCCGATAAGCCTCCTCTATGTCTCTAACCTTCCAGTCATATTCGCCTCAGCATTATTTGGAAACATATATATCATGGGGCAGATTCTATGGAACAATTACCATAATAATCCAAGTCTGAGCCCATGGATAAAATTGATTGGCGACTTCGATGTTACTGGTGGTAATTATCGTCCTATAGGCGGATTAGCATATTATGTTACTTCTCCAAGAGGATTCTCTGACTTCTTAAGCGACCCCACAAGGTATACTATTTATGCTATACTCCTAATCGCCTTTTGTGTCCTCTTTTCATGGGTTTGGCTCCAGGTTGGCGGGCTTGATCCAAGAACTGTTGCCAAGCAACTTGTTGATGCGGGTATGCAGGTTCCAGGATTCAGGAGATCGGAGAAACCTATAGAGGCTATCTTAAAGCGATACATTCCGACAGTAACCCTGCTTGGAGGATTGATTGTCGGTCTATTGGCGGCTATAGCGGACTTATTCGGAGCTTTTGGTACTGGAACAGGAATACTCTTATCTGTGGGTATAATCTATCAATATTATCAGCAGATAATAAGTGAGCGCATCGAAGAGATCTACCCTGGAATAAGGAAGTTCCTTGGGAGATGAGCCTATGCTGATAGATTTGTTAAACCCTCCGTACTCAACCTTCTTCATAATGTTTTTAGCTTTTGTCTCCTCCACAGCAACTACGCTAATTAACCGTAAGTTTATTGATAAGAGAATACTTGAACTGCAAAGAGAGGTAGCTATGTGGGATGCTGAGAGGGAGCTTGCTAAAAAAACGGGCGATAAGAAGCTTATGGCCAAGGTTAAGAAGCAGGAAGTTCGGATTATGCAGATTAAGGCTAAGATTTCTATGCAGCAGACAAAAGCTTTCTTAGTAACATTTTTCCCATTCCTATTATTATGGTGGCTGCTAATACTCTTCTATGGTAATCATCCCGTCGCCTATATACCACTATTTGGAGAAAAGGTGGCAATTCCATTCTTCTTTTGGTATCTCATATGTCAATTCTTCTTCAACTTCACGCTCTCAAAGATATTTAATGTTCAGATGGGTTTAGGTATGAGAAGATAAATTGGGGAATGCGTGATCCAATGTCATCCTCACCTCCAAAAGAGAGATCTTCGGAAAGAAAGAAGATAGTTATATGTATTTCAGGTCTGGCTGGGTCAGGTAAAAGTACGGTCGCTAGGAAGATAGCTGAACATTACGGGCTTAAATATTACTCTGGAGGAGACGCTTTAAGGGCTATTGCATCTGAGATGGGTTATCGCGTCTCAAATCGGGGCTGGTGGGAAACTGAGGAAGGGTTGAGATTCCTTGAGGAGCGTTCAAGAAACCTAGAGTTAGATAGGCTCGTGGATAAGAAAATGCTTGAGTGGGCTGAGGAGGGAAATGTTGTGCTTGATAGCTGGACTATGCCTTGGCTTCTTAAGGGCATCGGCTTCAAGATATGGATTGATGCTTCAGATGATGTGAGGGCTGAGAGGATATCTAAGCGTGATGGGATAAGCATTGAAGAGGCGCTTAAACGCATGAGGGAGAGGGAAAAGAAAACCAAAGAGATTTACAAAACTCTTTATGGATTTAAGATAGGTGAGGATTTCGAGCCATTTCACGTAATAATAGATGTGAACAACCTGAACCAAGATGAAGTCTTTGAGACTATTCGAATGATAATCGACAATATGTTGCTGAGGAAGAATATTAATGAAGAATAGAGCCGCGCTATGCGCTTTACATTTACAATGCTCCCAGCAGGTTGGCTACTAGCCACATTATTATGTCGCCCAAAAGCATAGTCATTATAAAGCCAGCCTCTATAAATAGTAGGAAAGGCAAGCCTGGCGTGACCCAGATTTTCCCTTCAAAATCTTCCGGCACCCACACCTTAACCTCCCCGCTGGCGTTCATCGGGCGAAATATTTTTAGATGCCTTTTAATTGAGCCATTTCTCTCTAAGCTAAACTCCTCCATGCTAATGTAATAATGTCTTCTTGAGCGTAGTTTTCTGGCATCCACCCTATATCCAATCATAAAGGCTAAGGCTTTCTTTAAAAAACTCTCGCCTTCTAGTCCCTTGAATAAGCCATCACTACTCCTTATTAGGTCGATAAGGTTCCTTAAGGCGATTATTATTGTTAGAAGTGATGCGATTAGAACAGCGTTATTAAATGTTGATATTGATACTAATATAGGGAAAAATTGCTGCAATCGACTGCGGAGCACAGGTCTAATAACGCTAACATCTAAGCGTGCTGGGGCTGAGAGAGCTAGGCAAATTAGGGCTTTTGAATCTGCTCCACCCATCAAGCCAAAATAAAACAGCGCTAATGATAAGCTTGACATAATTATGAGGATGACAATCCATGTGAATACGAGTAGTCGATCATATATATTTAGGATAAGAGATGTTAATGATAGCGCCAGGCCTAGCGGCGCAAATATTATCCAAAGTAGATTTGGCACTTCCCTGAACTTAATATCGTAAATTGACGCTATGGAGAGAAAAATTAAGCATATGACTAGTCTCATGAGATCCAGGAGACTATTAACCATATCCCAGCTCATAAAGATCTTCCCGAATGTTTAGGCTGCTAAAACATTGTTAGGTGAGCCTATAAATATATGCGTTTTCAAAAATATTTATTCAACGACACGAACTCTGCAGAGCTCCCAGCGCATATGACCGGGTAAGGATAAGGATTTGGATAAGCTGGGATAAATTATGAGATTAAGGGTTAAGGTGCTGATAAGGATTCTTGGAATAGCTTTAACCATGACTCTCTCCCTACTAACCCTCTATAGATTATCGGACATTGTACTGCCTAGGGAACAGGAAATCCTTAACGTTCTCATAACAGCTTTCTTCAGCCACCTGACAATTATTGCTAGAGGCTTCTTTGTGCCACTCTTCTTATCATTGACTGAAAAATATCACCCGCTACTCCTAGGTTTATCCGCTGGCCTAGGCGGAGGTCTTGGAGAAATAATAGCGTACTATTGGGGTCTTAGCATAAGGGAGAGCCTAGCATCAACAGCTAATGAGAGAGAAGGGGAAGACGTGGTACCCAGGTGGATTGAGAAGTACGGTATTATTGCGGTGCTATTGTTTGCCGCCTCACCGCTACCAGACACACCAATAATACTTCTAGCCGGAGCACTCCGCTTCCCATTATGGAAGATGATTATTGTCCAGGTAATTGGAAAGACCACGCTTTACTCTCTTGGAGCTGTCTTCGGCAGCATCATATTCATGGAGTTGAAGTCTATGGTTGAAGAAGCCCTAATCTCAACCATAATCTTAGTCGCTTCAGTAGCTTTATGCGCACTTATATCGTGGGGAAGAAGCAGAAAAAAGATCTTACAAGCTCTGGATAAAAGTTTTAGGATTGTTTTACGTCAGAGGGGCAGCTAACATTTTATATAGTGGGCGCAATTAGCAATTAATGGTCGAATATCTATGACGTTGAGAGTCTTTAATACCCTCGGCATGCGCAAAGAGGAGTTTGTGCCGCTACGTGAGGGTGAAGTCAGAATATATGTCTGCGGCCCAACAGTCTACGACTTCATCCATATTGGTAATGCTAGAGCTTTTGTCGTGGCTGATGTAGTTCGCCGATATCTGGAGTATAGAGGGTTTAAAGTCACCTTAGTTTGCAACATAACCGATGTTGATGATAAGATAATAAGGAAGGCTCAGGAAACCAACCTCAGCATACAGCAGATCAGCGAAATGTATAGCGACGCCTACTTTGAGGATATCGCCGCATTAAATGTAAAGAAGCCGGACATTAATCCACGCGCAACCCAGCACATATCAGACATGATTATTGCGATCCAAAGGCTCATTGAAAAAGGGTATGCATATGAGGTTGATGGAGACGTTTACTTCGACGTGTCAAAGTTTAAAGACTATGGTAAATTGTCCGGAAACAAAATGGAGGCCTTAGAGGCAGGTGCTAGGATAGAAGTTAACCCAAAGAAAAGGAACCCTGCAGACTTTGCGCTCTGGAAGGCTAGGAAAGATGGTGAGCCGGGATGGCATAGCCCCTGGGGCTGGGGTAGGCCTGGCTGGCACATTGA
>Ga0209394_1000160_pt1 | contig 63093 bp, 60 predicted proteins | sample JNZ201metaG_FD_184122 | JGI IMG/M metagenome (GOLD analysis project Ga0209394, IMG submission 184122) | Hot spring microbial communities from Jinze hot spring, China to study Microbial Dark Matter (Phase II) - JNZ 20120812A (SPAdes) (version 3) ...
AGCACCTATCTCTGCAGATACCTGGAAGAGTCTAGCTGTCTTCAATCTTATCATCTCAAGGCATTCCTCCTCTGAAACATCCATCCTAGATTGTAGAAGCATATCTAGAGTTTGACCCTTAGCTATATCTATCATAGCTTCAGCTATCATAGCAGCTATCTTCGTGATCTTATCATAGCCTACCTTCTCGATATCCTTGAATCTACATATAGCTTGAAATACCTTTGCAAAAAGATAGTCTCCAGATGTTATAGCTTGAGGTATACCCCAGATTGTATGCACTGTAGGAACCCCCCTCCTAGTATCGCTTTCATCCATTATATCATCATGAATCAACGTGAAGGTATGAAGAATTTCGATAGCTGAAGCGAACGGTATAGATATATACGGGTCCCCTCCCACAGCTTCACATGACTTCATAGTTAGGAAAGGCCTTACACGCTTCCCACCAGCTCTAAATAAATGGATACTAGATTCGTAGAGAACAGGTATATCTTTATCGGATTCTAGAAGCTCAAATATATACCTATCTACCACCTCGCAACATATTCTTATCTCATCTAGAAGATTACTCAACCATTCAACCCCCTTTTATTCACCCACTCTGCTAGCTTACCTACGATTATAGGTTTAATCTTCTTAAGATCATCTATCTTTGATACCCCTGTAAGTATCATAGCTATCCTCAATCCTTCGATAAACGTCTTTAGAGTTTTCTCTACTTCCTGGGCACTTTTAAGTGCTGGCTTAAGTACGGGTAGAGCTATTGCACACATATCGGCACCGAGACATATTGCTTTAGCCATATCTACTCCTGATCTTAACCCACCAGAAGCTACTAACTTAATGTTTCTAGTTGCGGATTTAACTTCAAGTATACTAGCAGCGGTAGGTATACCCCAATCCCAAAAGGCTTTAGATACTTCCACCTTTATATCATCATGCCATCTTATCGCACGATAATATTCCACCCTAGACCAGCTTGTACCACCTAAACCAGCAACATCTATAGCTTTCACGCCTATCTCCTCTAATCTAGCCGCATCTTCACGAATTATACCTGCACCTGTCTCCTTAACGATAACCGGTATTTTAAGCTCTTTCACTATATCTTTCATCGCGGATAATAGCCCTCTAAACATAGGTTCACTTTCGACTTGCAGTAGCTCTTGTAGAGGGTTTAAATGTATAGTTAGAGCGTCAGCCCTTATAGATTCTATCAGTTCCACCAATCTATCTACACCATATCTCCTCAACTCTTGAAAACCGATATTAGCAGATATGAATGCTGTAGGAGCCTTATCTCTAACTATCTTAAAGCTGTATATAGACTCTGGTTTCTCTAGTAGTATCCTCTGACTACCTACACACATACCTAATCGAAGCTTCTCCACGGTTTCTGCTATATTCGCGTTAATCTTGAATCCTAGATTACTGCCACCGGTTATAGCTGAAACCATTATGGGTGCGGAGAATTTGAAGCCTAGGAAATCTATTTCTAGATCTATATCTCTTGGATCTACTTCAGGTAGGCTTCTATGAGGGAGGTATACGTATTCGAGCCATGTAGTCTCTCTCTCAGCTTCGACCGGCTTAGTGAGACATATTTCTATATGCTCATTTTTTCTCACTTCTATATTCAAATACCATCTTACCCTCCGATTAGACGTGTACCTTCTACATCAAACCCCATAATCGCTCTATATAAACGACCCGGTTTCAAACCATTGATTATATATACTTCTATACCCTTCTCTATTAGAATCGAGGCTTCTCTAAGCTTAGAAATCATTCCACCCGTCACGTCTATGGATCCACTATATACTGGAAATATTTCTTCTAGAAATTCTATCTTAAGCTCTCTTATAAGAGAGGCTCCTTCAGATCTCGGATCCCTGTCATAGACTCCATCTACATCTACCACGAAGATAACTTTATGTGCTTTGAATTCTAAAGCTAACCTAACTGCTACTTGATCCCCAGATACGATAGAGAAGCCATCTTCGTAATCAAAGACTACATCACCATGTAACAAAGGTATTAATCCTATCTTAAACGATAGCTTTATAGGTTCTAGATAGATTGAATCTATACGTCCTCTCCTAGCTACCATTATGCTGGAAGCAGAGATTGGGTATATACGAAGACCCTTACTAGAAAATACACTTACTAACCTATCCGTAAGTCTACGCATACTCATATGGGTTTCCAGAAGACCTGGTGTAGCTTGAGATATGGGTTTAACCACTTTGTTTAAACCGTAAGTTGAAGCTATGTAATGCCCAAAAGATCCCCCTCCATGAACCAATATCACATCCTTTAAGCCCGTAGATAGTATTTCATCAGCTAACCTTCTGGAGACATCTTCATTAAACGATAAGGGCTTACTCTTATCGGTTATAACGCTTCCACCTAACTTAACGACTATCATCACATAGCACCTACCTCTGCTATCCTAGCCTTATATACTGCTTCAGCACCAGCATCTATAAGAGATGAAGCAATCCTATCTGATTCTCCAGGTTTAGCTAGAGCTATAATACATCCACCTCCACCAGCACCGGTAATCTTCGAACCTAAAGCTCCAACCTCTCTAGCCACATATACAAGTCTCTCCAACTTACTATTCGATACACCTATAGCAGATAAGAGCCCGTGGTTTAGGTTAAGCATATCTCCCAGTATTTCGATTTCCCCTTCGACTATAGCTTTCATAGCTCTTCTCACAATCTTACGCATCGTATACCGTAATCCTAGAAATACCTCTGGGTACTTTGAAGAAAGCTCACCTACCTTACGAACCATAATACCTGTAGATCTCTTTATACCTGAATCGGCTATCACAAACTCCATAGGCTTAGTGGGTTTTATCCGTCTAACCCTTCCTCCACGCTTAAATAGGAGTATTCCTCCGTAAGTGGATATAGTTGGATCTATACCTGAAGGTCTACCATGAATAAACTCTTCTGCCCTAACGCCTAATGATATAACTTCTCTTTTCTTAAGCTTAAGCCCTAAGAGCTTTGATACTGCTAAGATTGACGCTATAGCCACAGCTGCGGAAGAACCTAAACCAGCAGAAATCGGTATTTCTGAATTAATCGATACTGCTATACCCCTATTATCTAACCTTACATTCCTAGATTCTAAAAGAAGCTTTATAACCTCATGTATAGGCCGTAACGAGACTTCGGATACTCTACTAGAGTATATATGTATACCTAGTTCATCTACAAATGAAGCATAGGCATATGCTTTAAGATCTACTGCGGCTACTATAGCTGGTTCACCATATACTACGAAATGCTCTCCACATATTATTATTTTACCTGGAGCAACAGCTTCTGTCATAAGGTCATCTTTCCCATATTCAAGAGTAGGGTTTATTAAACGTTAGGTAAATCAATTCCTGTATTGAGGATGCTATGGATAAATCTGATAGGATAGTTATGGCTCATGGAGCTGGTGGGTATCTTATGCACAGGCTTATTAAGGAGCACATATTATCCATCCTGCCTAGAGATAACTTCGAAGTAGGGCTGCACGCTTTAGATGATTCTGCTGTAGTTAATGACGTGGTTTTTAAATCTGATTCCTACACCGTCAAACCATTATTCTTTCCAGGTGGGGATATAGGCAGGCTAGCTGTTTCAGGTACAGTTAACGATATATCTGTCATGGGGGGTAAACCTATAGCTTTATCGCTAGCTCTCGTATTAGAGGAGGGATTTCCTATCTATGATCTAGATAGAATTATGCAGAGTATAGCCTCTACATGTAGAGAAGCTGATGTATATGTAGTCACAGGCGATACTAAAGTTGTTGAGAAAGGATCATTAGATGGATGCATAATAAATTGTTCTGGAATAGGTGTAAGGAGCCAATACCTAGATTATAACATAGATGTTGTACGTAGGTTCAGAGGAGGGATTGAAGCTAGATGGCTTCTAGATTCCAATATTAGACCTGGGGATAAGATAATAGTATCAGGGACTATAGGGGATCATGGGGTAGCTATACTAAGCTGTAGAGAAGGGTATGGATTTGAGAGTAGTATAAAATCTGATGTCAGACCTCTAAATAGGATGATAGAGAAAGTGTTATCAGTAGGAGGTGTAGTATCTATGAAGGATCCTACAAGAGGCGGTTTAGCTAACCTACTCAATGAGTGGAGTGAGAAATCGCATGTAGGTATACTGATTAAAGAAGAAGATATACCTATAAGGGAGGGTGTGAGAGCTGCATGTGAAATGCTCGGTATAGATCCACTGGAGATAGGAAATGAGGGTAAGGTTGTCCTAGCTGTAGTAGCAGAGATGGCTGAAGAGATCTTAGAAGTTTTAAGAGAAACTGACGAAGGAAAAGATGCTGCTATAATAGGTGAAGCTACAGACGAATTTGAAGGTGTAGCTATGGAGACTTTAATCGGTGGCAAGAGAATTATACCTCCACCGTTAGGCGACCCAGTACCTAGGATATGCTAACTTCCAAGCTTCTTGAAGAATTCGTATGCCTTCGCTAGTATTTCCTGACATCTATCGATTCCTATACCTGTTATAACCGATAATTTATCTGGAGTGAACATTATGATCTGTTTAAGTGTTACAAGACCCATATCGGCTAGGGTTTGCAGCTCCAATCCATCAAGATCGCTTATGATAGTTATTGGATGAAGCCTATTCTCTAATATAATCCTCTCTATATCCTCATATGTACCCCATCCTAGAAGGTTTATACCTTTACACTTAGCGTATCTCATTGCATGATCAGTAAACTTTGCGTTGGTGACGATATATCCTCCCGATATCTTAATCTGATTTATTCTCTTTTCATAACCCAATAGTAAATCCTCTACTATAGCTCTAACCTTAAGTACCACTGTTAGATCCACTTTCTCGTGGGGATTTGTATGATGTTTAACTTCTAGGATATAGATCTGACCATCTTTGAGTAATAATCCGTCTAATTCATACTCTACACATTCGCCTCTTATGATCTGGTTTGGAGCAACTTGAAATCCTAAAGACTCCAAGATGAGACGCGCATACTGCTCGAAATCAGGCTTAGATCTAAGTCTAGATATAGCAGATCTTAGATCAGATATCCACGAGTATGATGAATCGAATACACTAGCTTCATCTCGGATTATTCTTAATATATCCTTTGTCGCTATACCATCGTAAACCTTCTCCTCCACTTTCCTGCATATAGCATCGATATACTCTCTTGGTATATTCATCTTCAAACATGTTCTATACACCTTACTTAAATCGAATGGTTGCCTACTACCATCAGCTTTAGTCACGTACACCATCGTATTAGGATTCAAACCTCTATATAGTTAAGTCTTATGTATGATCTACACAGTTAATTTTAAATATTGAAGTATGTTTTGAGGGGATACTGGTGATAATTTGACTCGGATATTCTATGATGAGGATGCAACGCTATCCGTGTTAAATAACCTAACTATCGGAATCCTAGGATACGGTAATCAGGGAAGAGCATGGGCTATGAATTTGAGGGATAGTGGCTTAAACGTTATCGTAGGGAATATTAAAGATGAGTATTGGGATAGGGCGTTATCTGATGGGTTCTATGTATACGATATAAGCGATGCTACTAGACAGTCGGATATAATTTGCATTCTCATACCAGATGAAGTTCAGAGGATAGTGTATTACTCGGATATAGAGCCTAATATAAAGACTGGGTGCATGATAGTATTTGCTCATGGCTTCTCCATAAGGTATGGATTAATAATTCCACGTAATGACATAGATGTAGGGTTACTAGCTCCTAGAATGATAGGGGTTGGCGTAAGAAGACTATATGAACTAGGATATGGAGCCCCCGCCTTTGTAGCTATTAGACAGGATGTAACTGGAGCTGCATGGTCTAGAATTCTAGCTTTAGCTAAAGCTTTAGGGTTTACACGTGCAGGAGTTATAGAATCGAGCTTTGAAGAAGAAACCGAACTCGATTTATTCACCGAACAAGCCGTTATGCCTGTAATAATCTCAGCTTTCTTAAGAGCCTACGAAATACTCGTGTCTAAAGGATATAGTGTTGAAGCTGTATTAACAGAGCTTATAGCTTCTGGCGAGCTTATAGAAGTTTTTCGACAAGTATGTAAACTAGGCTTATTAGGACAGCTCATACTCCACTCTAAAACCAGCCAATATGGACAGCTATCCCGTATAGATAGGTACATCGATAAAATATATGAACCTATGGTTAAGAGCTTGGAAGAGATAATTTCAGGTACATTTTCTAAAGAATGGATTAAAGAACAGGAAATGAGTTATCCCAAATTTAGAGAGCTCTTAGAGAAGGCTCTGTCATCACGAATAGAGAAGGATTCTGAAAATATTCGTAGAAAACTTAAGATACCATATTATGATATATTATAATTAATGCTTGATGAACTGAACTCTATCGTATATAACAATATATTATAAATATATTCAATAATCGAAGTTAATTCATATTCGCATAAGAAGTATAATCTATAAGGGGGAATTTCTCAATGCGAATATATTAATGATAGGTAGGATAGACTCTGATTATCGAGGAGATATCAAAGGTAAATCGTTTACGAGTTTTAGCTTTATATTTCTAGATGAAAACATATAATTTTAGTTAATTTTAGTCAATACACTGCACATGTATGATCTTAGAAGGTTATGTATTATGTCTAAAGGAGCAGTTAATGATGAACCTATAGTTGTACTAGCTCTAAAATTATAGCCGTATGCATGGAGCTGTCATAAAAACTGGAGTGGATGATCTGGTTCACATGATTTTGATATATCATCCAAATCTAGCTTATTACAATCCTAAAGTGAAGAAGTATTATAACGAGGAATCAGATTCGTATTTCACAGTTAACTGGACGGTATATGGATTATCCTCGCAGATGAACTGAGTAATGCATAGTATGATTGACCAAGTGATATCCCTCCATCACCAGCTGGTACTAGTTTATGCTTTACGAAGTTTAACCCTTCACTCTCCACAATCCTTCTAAACTCTCTAATTATAATACCATTGTAGGCTACACCACCCGTGAATCCTACATGCTTTACACCTAGCTCTAATGCTTTATCAACAACATAATGCGCGAAGCTTCTAGCTATGTAGATGTGAGCTGAATAGGCTAAATCCTTCCTACTGACCCTATCGAGGTTATCGAAAATTGATTCTATTAATGCCTTAGTGATGATGACATCGCCGTTATATAATGGGTTTAAGTGCAAGATATCTTCTCCTCCTTGAGCTGCTGATTCAAGCTTCATAGCTGGCTCACCTTCATAGGTCCTTTCGAAGCATATACCAAGTAGAGTTGACACAGCATCCAATAACCTACCACAACTAGTTGTACGTGTATATACACCTTTCTCTAGCTGATTGAATATTACATCTAACTCCCTCTCGCCGTGTGGCAGCATGTATATCCTAGATTTAACCCATTCCTCTATTCTAGGATCATCCTTAAGTATACCTATAACCATTCTTACAGGATAACGAGTAGCTAGATCACCACCTACCATGGGATGCTCCTCTAAATGGCCTATCCTTGTCCATCCATCCTTAGATATATGAATAATCTCACCACCCCAGGCAGCTCTATCTAAACCATAGCCGAAGCCATCAGCAGCTACTATAATAGCTTCATCTAACCCTGACTCTGCCAATAGGCTATATGCGTGAGCTGCATGATGTTGGATTTGAATTACGGGTATATGCATTACTCTAGCCATATCAAAGGCTAATCTCGTCGTAGCAAAACGCGGATTAAGATCACATACTATAATTTTAGGATTGACCGACAATAGGTTTATGAAATGTTCTATGGATTTTTTAAGGAAGACCAAAGATTCTATATCGTCCATATCTCCTATATGCTGTGTAAGGTATGCTTCGTTACCTCTGATTATACATGCTACAACGTTTTCCTCACATCCTAGTGCGAGTATATCTAGATTGGCATTGTATTTAAGTCTGATGGGCATAGGTGTGTACCCCCTGGACCTTCTAACAATCAATGGCTCACCATCTACTATCTTGACCACGGAATCGTCGCATCTTTGTACTATAGGTCGATCATGGAATAATATATAATCTACTAGCTTACCAAGTTTGGATATAGCTTCGTCATCATCCTTAACTATAGGTTGACCAGATACATTACCACTTGTCATAACCAGGGCTGGTTCTTTCGTACCCTCAAATAAAAGTATATGTAATCCAGTGTACGGCAACATTACACCAATAAGATGCAAGTTTGGAGCTATAAGATCTGATAGGTAGTAATCTTTGTTCTTTTTCAACAGGACTATTGGGTGCATATAGCTTTCTAGAAGCTTCCTTTCGATATCTGTTAGTTCAGCGAAGCCTTCTATAGTCTTAATATCCCTAGCCATTATAGCGAATGGTTTATTCTTCCTACCCTTCCTTTCTCTAAGCCTCCTAATAGGTTCATCTATCGTAGTAGCTGTAGCTATATGGAAACCACCATAGCCTTTCACAGCTATTATGAGGCCTTCATCTATAAGCCTACTAGCCTCCAGTATAGGATCTGCACATTCCACTTTAACTCCATGATTATCCGTAAGATATACTTTGGGACCACATCGAGAGCATGCTATAGTTTGAGCATGAAATCTCCTATCTAACGGGTTCGTATATTCGTTAAAACATTCACTACACATGTCGAATATCTTCATCGAAGTATTTATACGGTCGTACGGAAGCCTCTCTATTATCGTGAATCTGGGGCCACAATCTGTACACGTTATAAAGAAGTATTTATAACGTCTATTGGATGGTGCCCTAAGTTCCTTCAAACATGAATCACATATAGCTATATCTGGAGGTATAATCGAACCTTTGCTCCTACCTTCTTCACCACTTTTTTCTATTCTGAAAGTCTCCTCTCCTCTAGGTTCTACTTCAAATGTTTCAATACAATCTATAACGGTTATCGGCGGCTTCTCCCTAATTAGATCATCCATAAATTTGCAGATGGATGAGCTAACACCCTCGATGTATATCTCTACATCTCCATTCTTAAGATTCTTAACGTAGCCCTTAAGATTATATCTATGTGCTAAACGATATATAAATGGACGAAAACCTACACCTTGAACTATGCCTTTAACTCTAACCAGGAAACCTATGATATCTTCAGAGTTATACCTCCTCTTCAAATTCTTTCACTGGTATGTTTAAATCCTCACTTGGTGATAGAGTACCTGTGACTCTTAAAACTTCACGTGCTAGCAGCCAGAATACCATAGCTAGCGCTTTTCTACCCTTATTATTACATGGTATAGCTAGATCTACATTAGAGAGAGAGTTATCCGTATCCACTAGTGAAATCACAGGTATTCCTACTTTAGAAGCTTCTACTACAGCTTGCTCATCTACTCTAGGATCAACTACTAAGACGACCTTAGGTTCCACATATGTAGCTAAACTTGGATTAGTGAAGGTGCCAGGTAAGAAGCGCCCAACTATCGGCTTAAATCCTGTAACTTCACAGAACTTTAATACAGGTTTACGTGCATGAACTCTAGATGATACTATATAAACTTCAGACGGGACAAACCTAGCTAGGAATTTTGCGGCAATCTGTATTCTCTCCATAATCTTTACCATATTGATTATATTTACGCCATCACTTCTAACTTTGTATATGAATGGTTCCATATGCTTCGTTTTAACCATAGACCCTATATGTATACCTGATGATAACGCTAGATCTAGCGGAAGTAGGATACCCCCTCCACCACTAGGTACTTCACTACTACTCATAATACTATCACCTGAACCTAACCTTAGCCATTCTAGCTTCAGATCCTAGATACTCCTCTATACGTATGAGCTCATTAATCTTAGCTATACGCTCGCCACCTACAACACCAAGCTTTACGAAGGGGCATCTTAAGCCGACAGCTAGATGTGCCAGTACTACAGATTCAGTCTCTCCAGACCTATGGGAGAATACTGTTGTATAAAGGTTTTCATGAGCGTATTCAACTGTAGCTATGGTATCTGATATCGTACCAACTTGGTTAGGCTTGATTATGAGAGCATTAGCTGCTCCCAGACTCACACCTTTCTTAAGTCTCTCTATATTAGTCACGAATAGATCGTCACCGACTATGAAACATCCTCTTACCTTAGATGTAAGCTCTCTAAACCCTTCAAAATCTTCTTCATGAAGTGGATCCTCTACGTATATAAGCCTATAGCTTTTTATCTTATCTACTATGAAGTCTATCTGTTCGCCTGTCGTAAGCTTTTTCCCTCCATGTTTATAGAAATATACATCCTCCTCTTCTCTCCAGAATGATGAGGAAGCCACGTCGACACCAAATCTTACTTCAAATCCTATTTCATCAGAGGTTTTTTCTATAGCTTCAGCTACATATTCGAAAGCCTTATCATCACTCACAGCAGGAGCCCAAGCTCCTTCATCACCTTTGCCACCGAAGAATGGAATATTTTCCCTCTCGAGAATATTGCGTAGATTCTTATGAGCGAGAATGTTAGCTTGAGCAGCTTCCATAAAATTCTTAGCACCTAGTGGTATCGATAGAAATTCCTGTATATCTGGACATCCTGCACCTGCGTGCTTACCTCCACCCAGTATATTACCTACGGGATATGGCATATACCTAGCGTTTCTTCCACCTAGATACATGAATAGAGGTAGATCATACGATGAAGCTGCTGCTAGAGCATTAGCTATAGATATAGCATACGCTGTATTCCCGCCTATATGTGATAAACGTGGAGAGCCATCTATCTCTTTAAGTATAGCATCAATCTCTTCCTGCTTCTCTGAATCCATACCTATAAGCCTAGGAGCTATCTCATCCTTTAGTATCTTTAAAGCTTCGTCCACACCTCCAGGCGGATAGGCTATAACCTCCCACTTACCTGTACTAGCACCTGCAGGTGCCGATACTCTACCGACTCCACCACCCCGCGTGTAGATCTCAACTTCTACTGTTGGATTACCTCTACTATCGAATACTTTACGAGCTCTAATATCCTCTATAATCGTATAATCAGGCATTACTCTCGCCTCCTATATATAGCGTACTTTATTACATCATCTATAAATTCTACTGTAGAAAGCATAACAGTTCTACAGCAGTAACGTTTTATACCTAGATCATCTAGAACCTTAGCTGGATCTTCACCATTTGCGACTCTTGATTTAAACAAATTCCACTTATCTGCTAGAAGTTTTCCACAACTAAAACATCTTATAGGGACCATACCCAATGTAAACACCCCTTATCTATAACTCTTTTGCCTCCTTCTTCTAGGACCCGGCCCTCCGAATTTCTTAGGTTCTGTTTGACGAGGGTCGCCTACAAGCATCGTACGATCATAATCCTTAAATATTGATTCAAGCTTTTTATCTTTGCTCCATTCAACCAGAGCTCTTGCAATAGCCATTCTGACAGCTTGAGCTTGACTCATTACCCCTCCACCACTGACGTTAACATCTATATCTATAGATTTCGTTATATCTGGATTTACAAGATTAGCTATCAAGAGAGGTTCCTCAGCCAGTATACGTGCTTCTTCAGGTTCTAGAAGCTGTATCGGCTTATTATTAATTCTCACTATACCCCCACCACTTCTTATATACGCTCTAGCAATAGCAGTTTTCCTCCATCCAACTGTTACTAAACCCTTACGAACTACTCTAGCTCTACTCAATCCTCACCACCACATTTCCAACCTATACTCTCAGCTAATTCTGCAAGAGTTATAAACCTACATCTAAGCTTATCTGATTTAGCTTCTGGTACTTCCAGTATACTGCAACCCTTCAATTCTTCAGGGAAACCTATGTATACCTTTAATCGTTTATAAGCTCTACGCCCCTTTTCAGTTCTATAGGGGAGCATCCCCCTCACAACTCTACGTAGTATTCTATCGGGTCTCCTATAATGGAGTGGCCCTGCTCTATAACGGCCAACCTCTATAAAACTCTTCCACTCTTCTACGATAGATTGCCGAGATGTACAAGATACTACGGCTTTTTCAGCGTTAACCACGAATACTCGGTAACCCTGAAGAAGTTTCTTAGCTATGAAGCTTGCAAGTCTACCTAATATATGGTTGGATGCATCTATGATTATAGAATCTGTAATGGTATTAGACATGCTATATCACCCGATAATCTTAACATATGATCCATCAGGATTCTCTTCGATTAGCTTCCTCAAGCTTATACACCTACCACCTGCAGATTCTATCTTACTCTTAGCCTTTGCGGAAAACGCTAAAGCTGCTACGGTAACTCTCTTACTGATAGAACCCCCACCTAGAACCTTACCTGGGACTACAGCTATATCACCATCGTTAAGATACTTATCGAGTTTAGAGACGTTTACGATCCTGATATCACCAGGCTTTTCTAGCTTATTCGCTATAGCATCCCATACACGCTTCTTACGGGATTTAGCTGTATTCCTAAGGATTTTTATAGTCTCTATTAGAATTGGATTAGATTTACCTAATTTCACCTTTCTACACCTCCAAGCTTAGATACGAACTCTGAGGCTTTAGCTCTAAGGATTTTAAGCGCCTCTTCGAATATCCTTTGAGGGGGGAGCGAACCCGTAGTTTCAAATTTTAAGTAGAAGGAGTCTTTCTCAGGCCTAACCTCTATAGCTGCTCTAGGACATGAAGTTACACAATCATTACATAAAGTACATTCAAGTATATTAACTGGACTAACTATACCATTTATTAGGGCTAGAACTTTTCGATAACATACATCCACGCATCTACCGCATCCATCACATCTATCTCTATGGATAGTGATAGAAGCTATATATCTGTGATAGCATACAGTCACAGGCTGCCATTTAGCATGCTGCAAACCTACACCCAGTCTGGCGTAAGCTTCTAATTTGATCCTCTGGCCTGGGGCAAGCTTAGCTATAGGTATATCTGGATTCACAGGTCTAACTGTAGGATTAGATGGGTCTGGTTTTAGATCTGAAGAATATACAACCCTTATAGAGTCTTTAGCTTCCACATCTAGCAGTAGGACCGCCCTGCATCGACCACAACCTAAGGGTTCTCCACAATCACAGTCTTCAGGTTTAACAAACGAGTCTAAATCGGTTATAAGCGGTATAAGTCCAAGTCTATGAGCTAAAACTTCATCGTATATGAAAGAGCTATTCTCTACTATCAATACGTCATCTATAGCCATCGATGGAACTTCAGCTATCATTATCCTCCTTATAGCGTTAATTAGACCTAAGGGTAAACTATGTATGATTAACGCTAATGAATCTTCCGTTTTTTCGACTACCTCGAGATTCAAACCTTCTTAGCATTTCAAGGTTTAGATACCATATATTTAAACTCTACGTAGGGATATAACTATTTTTAAAGACGGGGATCCTAATATAATCAAGACTTATCTAATTAATTTGGACTAGTAGGATAAGCATCCCTATTAAGCCAAGTGAACCCATTAGTATGAGAGCTGGATCGAATGATGAGTATACATCTACGATATATCCTATCACAGCAGCCCATATAGAATTAGAGATGAAATTTACAGTAAAGAATAATCCTACAACTAGATCCCTATCATACCCATATACAGATCTAACTATGTAGGATTGTAGCAAGGTCGGTAGGGAGAAGCCTGTGAACATAAGAAGAAATATGTGTAATGCTAGAAGTATGCTGCTAGACTTATGCATCACCATAGAATAAACTAGGATAGAAGCTATCCCAGCGGCTGTGGGAGCTATCCTTAGGTAGCCAGCTATATCTCCATATCTTCCAAGGAGAAGTGGCCCTATGGATCCACCAAGAAGGCCTATAGCATATATGAGGCTCCTCTCGTATACATCAATTCTTATAAAATCTGCGAGGAAGATAGGTATATATGTAGTTAATATCCCTATATCTACTCCACCGGATATCGCTATCTGAGAAGCCAGTACAAAGGGTATACCTCTAACCCTTAAGATAGAAGTTAGATCAGACTTTAGATCCTTAACCGCATGCCTATCCCTTATACCTCTACCAGATATACTTGGATCCTTACCTAGATACCATACGATAGTTAAACCTACTATGAGAGCTGGTATAGAGAATATGAGAAATGTCATCCTCCAACCTAAAGCTATAGCTGATACCGTCATCAGAATAGGCCCAACTATATTACCTATATACGCTATACCGTAATGGAAGCCTAACGCTTTACCAGTAGACCTACTATCGAATTTCTCACTTATTATCGCAGTACCTATAGGATGCTGAGGGGCAGTACCTATGTTCGAGAGGAGCCTTGCAAAAGCGAGATCTGAGATACCTTTCGATAAACCTGTGATAATCATACCTATCGATAGAGCCATATTACCAGATCCTAGGAGTATATGCCTAGATACTCTACGGCTAGCTATACTAAACATCATTTGTGATAGACCTCCGATCGATGATGCTAAAGCTATGATTACACCGAACGTAGTGTAATCTAGGTTCAACTCTGAAATTATAAGAGGGAAGAGGATGGATGATCCTACGAATATATGCTGCATAGTATGAGATAGAGTAACTATGAGTAGAACGTTACGTGGATGAAGCCCCTTCACCATACCTCACCAGTACAGCTGTACAGTTTTGATTCCCTAGTAGGATATAGGTTATGATACCCTGGAAGATCTGAGATTTAAAAATTGCTGAATCATGTTTAAAGATGGCCAAATTATATAACTAAATATATGAGCACTATCTATAATCTATGTAGACTGAAGTAAATTTTTAACCTCATCTCAAATCTAATTTAGGTTTAAGGTAACGCTATGAGTAAGGGTAATATTCATCTATATACTGGAAGTGGTGAGGGGAAAAGCCTAACAGCATTCGGCTTAGCCTTAAGAGCAGTAGGCCATGGGTATAAGGTCATTATATTGCAATTTCTTAAAGGTAGAAAGGATGTAGGTGAGTATAGGATTAAGGATAGGCTTTCACCTGAATACGAGATATATCAGTTTGGCAGAGAGGAGTTTATAGATCTAAGTAAACCTACCTCGATAGATTACGAGCTAGCTAAAGCTGGCTTAGAATTCGCGTGGAAGGCTCTGGAGAGGAGGCCTAGAGTATTAATTCTAGATGAAGTAAACCTCGCAGCAGCTGCAGGCTTACTTAAAGTTGAAGATATTATATCCCTCCTAGATGCAGTACCAGATGAAACAGTAGTAGTCTTAACAGGGAGAAATGCTCCTAGAGAGCTTATAGAGAGAGCAGATCTTGTTACAGAGATGATCGAGGTTAAGCATCCATTCTATCTAGGTATACCAGCTAGGAAGGGGATAGAGTATTAGTATGGTCTAACAGATGATCTAGCACCACATGCTTGACATACTAGGAATAGGAATTTTTTCTCTTTAACTAAAACTGTATCTGGCCTCTTACATACAGGACACACTACATAATCCCTTATATATGTGTTGATAGCTCTCTCCACACTCTGCTGGCTAAACCTACCCTGTAGTACGAGATTATCACCTTCAAACGAGGGGGCTGTACCAAGCTCCCTAACTAGGTAATTAGCTAACTCCTTCTCATCTCTATTCATAGCTTCCGCTATCTGTTTGAAATTTAGGATTATAGTCCTCTTACCAGCTGCCTCTACTCTAGGACGTGGAACTTCAAACCTACCTGTAGATTTTAATTTAGATGGGAGTCTACTATAAGCTTCATCAAGCATAGATTCATAATCGAATTTGAATCCACTCATAACTGGTATAGAATGTATGCTACATATTTTAATAAACATTCCTCCGTTGATCAAGCTACTCGTTATCGTTTAGTATAATACTATAGTCTAGAAGTAGTGTATAGTTGAGAATCAATCTTAAGACCGCTTTTATATGTAGAGCGAGTATAATGCTTAATATCTGATAGAAGGAGATCGAAGATAAGATGGATAGCATAGATAAAGCTATATTAAATCTAGAGAAGAAGCTTAAAAGTATAGATAAGTTTCATAGAGCTGTAGATACATATCTAAAGGTAGAGCCTTACAGGTTAATCTATGAAGCATTGAACCTGGAGAATCTACCTTTAGAGAGGAGGAGACATCTTCTAATCGAAGCTAGAACCTTAATGAGGAGGATCGAAATTAATAGGGAAAATTTAAAACCAGGTCTAGAGGATAACCTGCTACTCCTAGCATGGCTCCTAATATTGTTTCCAGAACCGTTTCTAAGCGATGCTATGGGGCTTGGAGTTATAGGTTTATGGGCTCTAATTAAGAAAGCAAAGGGTGAACGAGTAGATCCATCTACGATTAGATGCATGCTCAAGCAGAGTATGGAAAGACTTACTAAGGATAGAATGTAAGGCGTATTCAGATTAATAGCGGGAAATATTTACTTGAATCCTATAGGCTTAACGATAACTTAGATGTAGATGCTAGAAGAGGAGTGGAGGTGTCTGAGAACTGGGTAAGCGTATACTAATAACAGCGGCTCTCCCGTATGTATACGCTCCAAGACATTTCGGCCATCTAGCTGGAGCATACCTCCCAGCAGATATATATGCTAGGTTTAGAAGGATGAAGGGTGATGAAGTCCTCTTCGTCTGCGGAACCGATGAAAATGCCGCCTCTGTAATCCTAGAAGCTTTAAAACAGGGTTTAACACCTAGAGAATTATGCGATAAGTATTACGATATACAGAAGACCGTCTTCGAAAAACTAGCTATAAGCTTCGATATATACTCTAGAACATCTAAACCTATACACTATGATACTGTTAGAGAATTCTATGAGAATCTATACCGTAAAGGCTACGTATATCCTAAGGAGATTACACAATTATACTGTCCTAATTGTAGAAGGCCTCTACCAGATAGGTTTGTTAAAGGTGTATGCCCATATTGTGGAGCGGAGGATCAGTATGGAGATGTATGCGAGGTATGTGGTAGATGGTACGAGGCATGGGAGCTATTAAACCCTAGATGTAGTATATGCGGAGCTAAACCTATAGAACAGAGGACTATACACTGGTTTCTAAAACTTTCAGCTTTAACAGAGGATGTATTAAGGTATGTAGAGCCTAAGAAGAATTGGAGACGGGCTACATATAATAAGACTATAGACTGGCTTAAAAGAGAGGGATTAAAGGATAAGGATATAACTAGAGATTACGATTGGGGTCCTCCAGCACCGTTCCCAGGTGCTGAGAAGCAGGTTATATATAACTGGGCTGAGAATCTCCTAGGATACATCTCAGCTACTAAGGATTGGGCTATGGAGAAGGGGGAATCCGATTCTTGGAAACGCTTCTGGTTAGATAGTAGTACAGAACTGTATTGCTTCATAGGTAAGGATAACCTATTCTTCCATACCATACTATTCCCAGCTCTACTAATAGCTCACGGAGGCTATATACTACCTGAGAATGTGGTAGTTAATGAATTTGTAACTTTAGAAGGGCGTAAGCTATCTACTAGTCGAGGATGGGTTGTATGGCTGCATGAGATGCTCGAGAAGTTTCATCCAGATATGATTAGATTCTACGCTGCTAGGATAGCACCTGAGTTTAGGGATAGCGATTTTAGATGGATCGATTTCATGTCTAAAGTTAATGATGAACTTATAGGTAATCTAGCTAACTTCTTGTATAGAACGCTAACTCTAACATATAGATTGTTTAACAGCGAGGTACCTGATCCAAAGATTCTGATGGATGAGGATAGGATGTATCTAGAGGAGGCTGATAGATTGGTTAGAGAAGTCGAATCAAGCTTAGAGAGCTTCAGGTTTAAGGAGGGGCTCTCCCATATACTAGAATTATCCGCTCTCGGGAATAGATTACTTAACGAAAGGGAGCCTTGGAGGGTTTCTAGGGATGAAGCTGCTAGGACTATATACGTAGCTTTACAGATAATCTATAAGCTTAGTGTACTATTATTCATGTATCTACCATACACTGCGATCGAGCTTAGAAGAATCCTCGGTTTAGATGAGATGGTTAGGTGGGATGAGGTGTACATGGAGTTCAAACCCGGTGCTAGGATAGGGAAGCCGAAGATATTCTTTGAGAAGATATCTAAGGTAGATGTAGAGGAGGAGGAGGCTAAGCTTAGGGTGAAGCTAGCTGAGAATTAAATTAGATCTACACGTACATACGGTTAGATCTAGGGATTCATCTATAGGTATATCTAGCTTGATAGCTTATACTAGGATGAAGGGGTTGGATGGTGTAGCTATTACTGATCACGGTATAGCACCTAGATCTGGATTAGTAGAGAGGATTTACGGTAGGATTATCGCTATACCTGGATTAGAAGTGGAGACTGAAATCGGGCATATGATAGGTTTAGGTGTTACAGATGTATGTGTGCATGGGAGAACCTATGCTCAAAGCTTCATAGACTATATACATAGGCTTGGAGGTATAGTCGTATTAGCTCATCCAAACCCTATGAGGATAGGTGATTCCAGATATACTAGGCTATCCAGGATCGATTGTGTAGAAGTTTTAAACGCTTCTCTAAGACCATATAGGGTAGCTTATACTAGGAATTCTAGGCTAGCAGAGGTTTTAGGAGCGGCTAAGCTCGGTAGTAGTGATAGCCATATACCGGATACGATAGGTGATTCATATACCATAATCGAATGCGATAGCGTTAATCTAAAGGATATAATCGAAGCTATATCTATGAAGCTTTGTAGACCTGTAGGTAGAGCTTCCACTATATCATCTAGGATTACTAGGATAGCCTATAAGCTATCTAAGCTATCCTCGATGATAGATTCCTAACCTTATCTAGACTCATCCTAAGATAATCCCTATCCTTAGAGAATACTTCTAGCGTTATAGTTCCACTATAACCGTAATCCTTTAGTATTCTGAATACCTCCTCCCAATCTATCGATCCTACACCTATCGGTAGATGTAGATCCCAACCCTTAGATGCTGATCCTCCTACATTATCGGATATATGTATATGGAGGAGTCTATCACCAGGCTTGAATCTATCTAGAAATGATCGTAGATTAAGCGATTCTACATCCAGGTTTGCATGAGCTACATCTAGATGGAAGTATACATCTACTTCGCTAATAATCCTAGCATACTCATCTATACGCCACATCCTACCACCATCCATATTCTCTATCATAACCTTCATACCGTTATCGTCTGCTCTAATACTAACCTCCCTAAGGGATGATATGAGGTATTCTAGAAGTTTAGATCTATAAGGTTGTCTACGATACAAGCTTGAAGCTAGAAGAAATGGGTGGAACGTAACCTTATCGACATCTAGCTTAGCTAGTATATCTAAAGCTTCTAAAGCTTCCTCTAGGAAAACTCTACGTATACGTTCATATGGATGGGCTAATTCTAGAAACCATGCTGTATGACCTACTATATCCAGATCTAATCTAGATATCTCATCCCTCAACTCTCTCAACCTATCCATGATATCTCTAGTAGAAGCTCTAGGACCCTCTACTGTAAGATCTATATAGTCGAAGCCGAGTAACGCTATAGATCTAACCTCCTCTACTATATCCTTAGATGGATCGTTCATAGCGCCGAAGATTAGCTTCATATACACCACCTAGATAGCCATAAGTTGAAGCTTCACTGTATAAAAAGCTAAGCCTGGTTATAGAGTTAAACCTTAATAGAAGTCGAGCACCTATCCTCCTATAGTAGAGCCGGGGTGGCTGAGAGGCGTAGGCGGCGGGCTGCAGACCCGCATCACAGGGGTTCGAATCCCCTCCCCGGCTTCTATGTATATAGGTATCTGGTATACCCCCTCCTAGTTTTTCCATAACATTCTATATGGATTTCAACCATCAGCTTAGCTTTAGTATTAGCCTATTTATCGAATGTTTCTGAAGGTTTAGGGTGAATCTGTTACTCTTGATATCTATGGATTCCTCGGTTATACGTATATTGTTAGGTGTATCGAAATCGTTGTAGGATCTTACACTTTTAGATGTTATGTATGCGTATTCACTCTCAGCTATCCTGTATCCTCCGTTAACTACCACTTCTATATCGATATCTTCATCTAGACTTCTATTCACTATAGTTATAACTAGTCTACTACTATTTAGATCTATAGATGCTGATGCATCTATAGCTTTCAGAGATTCAAGCCTTCTACGAACACCGCGGAGACCTACGAAATCATCTCTAGATGGCTCCTTTATGACGGGGGATTCAACCCTCGTTCCCAAAGCTATACCAGCTATATGAGGCTTATACAATTTGAAAACATGGTATGTAGGTGTTAGAACCGTATCCCTACCCCTAGTTAAACATATACTCTGTAGTACGTTAACAGCTTGAGCTATATTAGCCATCCTAACCCTCCTCGAATATTTGATGAATAGGTTGAGGATGGATGCTGCTAGTATAGCATCTCTAAGAGTATTCTGCTGGTATAATCCATTCTCGGTAGTAGCTTGAGGATGCCATACACCCCACTCATCCACAGCTATCCATACATCCTTCCTACCCTCGGAGAAGAAGTCTACTATAGATATAGCCTGCTTAATCTCATACTCTAGATGCTGAATATCGAATAAAAGATTCAGATACTGCTCATCTGTGAAATCAACATCACCACCATAACGTTGATGATTACGGAAGAAGTAGTAGTGTATAGATAGGTAATCGATTAGATGGATGAAATTCCTCAAAGACTCCATTAAGCGTAGATTCCAATCGGTAGATGTATGCCCGCAAGCTACTAGTTTAACCGATGGATCAGTCTGTTTAAGAAATGTAGCAAACCTACGATACTCCCAAGCATAGTATACAGGATCAAACGATCCGCCACAACCCCAACTCTCATTACCAACACCCCAATACCTAACCCTATACGGCTCTGGATAACCATTCTCAACCCTAAGCCTCGCATACCTACTACCACCAGTATAGTTACAGTATTCAAGCCAAGCAGCAGCCTCCTCAGGACTACCGGAGCCAACATTCACGCATATATACGGCTCAGCACCTACAAGCCTACATAACTTAATAAACTCATCCGTCCCAAACTCGTTAGTCTCCTCACCACCCCACCATATATTAACCCTCCTAGGCCTACGCTCCACAGGACCAACACCATCCATCCAGTGATACGTATCCGCGAAACAGCCGCCAGGCCATCTAATAATAGGCACACCGATAGATCTGAAAGCCTCTACTACATCCATCCTCAAACCATCAATATTAGGTATATCAGAACCTCTACCAACCCATATACCATGATATATACAACGCCCAAGATGCTCGATAAAATGCCCAAAGATATTAGGATCTATATCGCTTACACGTTCATCCAACCCTACGACTAACCTACAACACCCCATCCATAACCCCCTAGAAGAGAGAGTTAACACCCATCTACTAGACTTAAATCTTTAGAAACAATCTCTATCCTCGATGATGGTAAACACTTATATCTAGATATCTGATATACCTAGATATCTGAGTAGACATGTGTATAGATCCACACATACACCCTAAACATCCACATGGATGCGAGCATAGGCTACCCCATCCACACCACCCCCCGATACATCTCGGACCTATACGTGGACTACTCCACATAGCTATACTCAAACTAGTTAAGGAGAAGTCTATGCATGGAAGCGAAATACACTCACTCCTAAAGGAGAAGTATAATCTAGATGTACCTAAACCACTCGTATACGGGTTACTACGTAAACTAGAAGCACACGGCTTACTACACTCTAGATGGGAGACAGATGATGGAGGCCCAGCTAAAAGGATATACACTATAACAGATGAAGGTATAGAGTATCTGGAGCATATGTTGAAGAAGATAGAGAAGGTTAAGACTATAATAGACCGCCTAATAGGCTAACCTAATACGATAATAAACCTAGCAGATCCTAGACCATATACGTAAAGCTTAAGAGGATTAGTGGATGATCTATATCGTTCGGTGGAATCTATGATAGATATAAAGATTTCTGTAATAGGCGCTGGTAGTATAGCTTGGTCTGCAACCCTAATCCGCGACCTATGCCTCACACCCAGCCTCTACGGGAGCACGATCTCCTTCATGGATATAAACGAGGAGAGGCTAAACCTCGTATACGATTTCGCAAGGAGATATGCATCCGAAGTTAAAGCTGAATTCAAATTCGAGAAGACGCTTGATAGGAGGGAATCCATAGAGGATGCAGATTTCGTTATAAATACAGCCCTAGCCCGCGGGCATGGATACTACGAGAGGATGCGGAGTATATGCGAAGAATACGGCTACTATAGAGGTATAAACAGCGTCGAGTGGAATATGGTATCAGACTACCATACGATATGGGGCTACTACCAGTTCAAACTCATGATGGATATAGCTAGAGATGTAGAGGATCTAAGCAGAGATGCATGGCTATTCCTACTAGCAAACCCTGTATTCGAGGGAACAACACTACTCTCCAGGGAGACAAAGGTTAAGGTTGTAGGCTTATGCCATGGGCATCTAGGCTACTCCGAGATAGCGGAGACGATAGGATTAGATCCGGAGAAGGTCGAGTTCGAGTGTATAGGATTCAACCATGTAATCTGGCTTACAAAGTTTAGGTATGATGATAGGGATGCATACCCACTCATAGATGAATGGATAGAGAAGGATTCAGAGAGGTACTGGAGGATATGGCGTAGAAAGCAGAGAAGCCCATTCGATATACAGATGTCTCCAGCTGCAGTAGATATGTATAGATGCTACGGATTATACCCTGTAGGTGATACAGTACGTGGAGGAACATGGAAATACCACTGGAATCTGAGAGTTAAGAAGAGATGGTTCGGACCTACCGGTGGACCAGATTCAGAGATCGGATGGAAGATCTACCTAGATAGACATGAAGAATGGCTGAATAAAGCTATATCCGCTATAAAAGATGAAACGACACCGCTAACTCAACTACTACAACCTAGGAAGAGTAGAGAATCGATAGTACCTATCATAGACTCTATAGTAAACGATATAAGGGGGGTCTACCAGGTTAACGTTACGAATCAAGGAGTAGTAGAGGGTATACCAGATAACGTAGCTGTAGAGATACCTGTAGAGATAGATGGAAAGGGTGTACATAGGATTGGAGTAAAGAAGCTACCTAAACGTATAATGAACTACGTAATCTACCCCAGACTCCTTAGGATGGAGTGGGCTCTCGAAGCATATCTAGAAGGTGGGAGAGATACGCTATTCAACTGGGTGATAGTAGATGTTAGAACAAAGAATACCAGGCAGGCTGAAGGCGTAATAAACGCTCTACTATCCATAAGCGAGAACGAGGAGATGGCTAAACACTTCAGATAACAAGACTATACTTTCAAATACCCATCGATTAAACGGATCCATACGATCATAGATCCAGGACCCCTATTCGCCCAAGCATAGTAGGGTATAGCATTAAACCTAACCCTTCTAACCCTATAACGTAGATTATCTATATTGGTATAGAGCATCTCTCCACCTTCAAACTCTAAGGTATACCCATCCCCCACTATCCTCACTATACGTCCTAAAAAATCCTCACATAGCTTCAACTCGAATCTTATACTACGATCGATAGCTAGATCCCATATATCAAACCCCTCATTATCAACCTGCTCTACACAATATACTAACGGACCTCTCACTATAGAGACTCTACTACTATTCTCGGTAACCCATGGATGAGAAACCATAAGCTCTACAGGCATATCCATATACAAACTTATGTAATCCCCATACCTCCATACCCGTCTAACCTCTAGATATGACGGCGGCCTAACCTTAGCATCGATCCTCTCCCTATCAACCTCTACGCTAAAGTTACGACACCATCCAGGTATACGTATGTATATGGAGAATTCATCCTCCCTCTCCGGCTCGACAATAAGCTTCACCCTACCATCCCATGGGTAATCGGTAACCTGCTTCAACCTAACTCTACCACATTCTAGATTAGTAGAAACCGTACTCTGAATATACAGGTTAACCCATAACCCATCTACGGATTTAGAATAGATATACCCTGGGATCGAAGCTATAAGCCTAGCTATATTAGGTGGGCAGCATGCACATGTAAACCAATCCTGCCTCCTATGACGACCCCTATCCGCTAACGGGTTTACATAGAAGTATGATCTACCATCCAACGATATACCTGATAGGATAGCGTTATACAATGCAAGCTCCATAATATCCGTATAGCATGCATCCATACTAGCGTTAAGCATCCTCCAATTCCACATGAAGCTAGCTATCGCAGCACAAGTTTCAGAATATGCTCTATAATTTGGAAGCTCATAATCATCACCGAAGGCTTCACCCTCATACCTGGATCCGACACCACCCGTTATATACATCTTACGATACACCATACTACGCCATAGACGCTGTAACGCTTCCCAAATCCTATCATCCCCTATCTCCATGTATACATCTGTAGCTCCACAATTCAAGTAGAGTGCACGTACCGCATGCCCCACTATCTCTGAAAGCTCTCTAAACGGTTTGTGATCTATATGGTATGGACTTCCACCTATAAGACCTAGACCTCGATTATCTATGAAGAAGCATGCTAGATCTAGATACCTACTATCCCTGATCGTACGGTATAATTCTACTAAAGCCATCTCAACTTCAGGATGACCATCTACGCATCGGAAGCCTTTAGCTACGAATGTATCGTATATGTTATCCGCAAACCTTATAGCAGAATCGAGAAGATCCCTCCTACCGGTAGATCTATAGTATGCTACCCCAGCTTGCATAAGATGGCCAGCACAGTATAACTCATGGCTATCTCTAAGGTTACGCCATCTCATATTCTTAAATTCAAACATGAAGTATGTATTGAGATAACCATCATCATCCTGAGCAGCTACAACCTCCTCTACAACAGATCTGGAGAGCTTGTAGAGATTCTCATCGAAACCATATGCGAGAAGGAATGCTACAGCTTCTATCCACTTATATACATCGCTATCGTTGAAGATCAAGCCTGAAAACGGTTTAGATACCTTCCCTGCTGCACGTCTAAAGTTATCGATACGCCCAGTACTCTCAAGTAGACTGTACTGAGATGGAATGGTAACCTCTCTAAGAATCTTAAGCCTAGGAGCCCAAAATCCATCTTCAAGACGTACTTCTTCGATAGGTATAGGGTGAAGCTTAGCATACGGACTAGATGATGTATCTATGATAACGGTATTATAGGGCATACTTATCCACCTACACATATAATTAGTTTCTCCAAGAGTTAAGCCATCGAGTTATCGGTTAGAGGATATATCACGAAGAAGCCTATGGTACCGCAAGTCCTAGATGCCAGCTCCCTCTCGATCTCCAACACATAACTCTTCGAACACTCGATTAAAAGAACCAATTCTAACGCATCTAAATCAGGTCTATCAGGAAATATTCTCGTCACTATACGTTTTATAACCCTGGAATTCTTTATATCGGATACGAAATCAGATACTCTATGCCAATCCCTAGCAGGCATACAAACCCTCAGTATATAACGAGGCATACCCCACAACACTACTATACACATACAATAACCATCTTAAAGTTTAACATCCCTACAAGGGTAAACCACCGATGCTCATAGACACCTTATCAATGGATTATACATTCTCTCCCTCCATATCGTAGTATATGGCCCGTGACCAGGTAGGATCAGCGTATCGGTAGGTAACATCATCAACCGCTTTAACGAAAGTTTGAGATAGTAGAAACTACCACCTGGTAGATCCCATCTACCAGTACTACCCGAGAATAATGTATCACCAGTAAATACTCTACCTTCAGAGATTATAGAGCAGCTTCCAGGCGTATGCCCAGGCGTATGTATAATTTTCAACTTCGATTCACCTATACGTAGGATAACGCCATCCTTTAGAAGTATATCTGGACTAGGTGTATCTACCCTATTGAAACCGAAATCTTCAGCCATCCTAGAATATGTATCTAGGTAGGGTGTATCAGCTTCATGAATACATAGTTTTGCTTCAAACCTATCCCTAATGAAGCTTGCAGCTCCTATATGATCGAAATGTGCATGAGTACATAATAGCGTAGTCACATGTAAATCTAGATCTTCAACCCTCTCGATTATAACCTCCCCTTCGAAACCTGGATCTATTATACAGGATTCACGTGTAGATTCACACCATACTATATAACAGTTCGTTGCTAGAGGACCTACAACTACCTTCACTACATTAAGGATATTCATGCCGCTAAACCATCTATATATATATTATGTTGCTAGCTTAGAATTTTCTCCTGATATAACTGGATAGAGAAAACTTATACCACTCGAGTTCAGCTATCCTTTGATCCTAATCTTCGAGGTGTATCATGTATGGAGATACCTATATGCACAAGATGTGGTAGGATAGCACAGTATAGATGCGCTATAGATGGAGAATATCTATGCTATAGGTGTGCCAGAGTAGCTATCATCGGAGCACACCATATATCTAGACCCGAGATAAGCGGAGATATACAAATCGAGATTACAGATAAGATGAAGCAAGATCCGAAGAAGAGAAGTGTATTTGAGACGCTATGGGATATCCTCGGATACCCTCCAGCCGAGAGTATCGATCTATCCAGGGAGTGGATTCCACCAGACTTCTACCCATATAAGCATAAAGAGTATAACGTAAAGACACTATGCATTTACATAGATGGAGAGCCAGCTGGATTCCTAGATTTCCTCTTCACCATGGATCCAGAGGAGAATATCTCTATACAATACTGGAAGATGAGCGTTCACCCAAGATACCAAGGCACAGGATTATTCAGACTTATGATAGATAAGCTGAAGCAGATAGCTTACGAAAATAATGTTAAGAGACTTATAGTATCCCATGAAAATGATAATATACCAGCCTTCATAGCGGAGTATATGCTCGGTGGTAAGATACTATACACTCGTGATCTCGCTCACGAGGAGGTAGGTAGATTCGGTATACCTCGAAGGAATGATATAATATTTGCATACGAACTTAAATAGGGAGGATTACTCGATTCCATAAATTACTTAAGTATTTTTCCCGTTTCTATATACCACAAGTATAGGTCTAGCTCACCCAATGTTACATTCAGCTTTGAAGCTATAACTCTAAGTATAGATTCTATCTCACGGTACCTTCTAGGAGTTAAAGTCTTAGGCTTCTCTATTATACCATACCTAGCTAGGAGGTTTAGTATATGGAAATCGATTATAGCTACATCATCAAACCCTACATTCCTTAAGAAATGGCTGGCCTCCTTATATCCTAGACCCTTGATATTCTCGATAAGCCAGGATCTAGCTTCTACACCGTTATCGAAGGAGTCTATAAGCCATCTAAGTTTATGTATATGCCGTCTAGCTTCAACTATATACCTAGCTCTGATATATGGATACCTATGACCGAGCTTCTTCAACTCTCTAGCTAGATAATCCTCCGGTAGCGTTATAAACCCCTCACCCATCCTCTCCTGTATACGTATACATCTTTCAGCACTAAATCTGGCAGTGAGTATACAGAAGCATAGCTCCAAGAATAGATCCTTATCAGACCCATACCTACCCAGTCTTCTAAACTCCTCCATCCTAAGTCTAACTCTCTCCCCTACACTACTCCCGATTAAATACCTTACCCTATCCAGGAGCTGCTCTATCACAGCCACTATACCCTGATTTATAATTCTACTCTAAGCTCAGGATTATCTAGATATATAGATGAATCCGATGGATCATAATACATGGATACAGCCTTAACGAGAACACCTGCTCTAATAGCTAGTTTCAATAGATCCGTTAGCTTCGGGTCCACACTACTATTAGGTTTAAATGTATCTACATAGGGTAGGGAGGCTAGGAAGAGGATAACACAGTTTAAACCTCTAGATGAAGCAGATATAAGATCCTCCACATGCTTCCTACCTCTAATCGATGGGCAATCTGGATATGAAGCTACGGATCTATCAATCCTCATAACCGCGCTTTTAACCTCCATATACACATCCTTCTCTTCGAGTTTAAGTAGATAGTCTATCAGCGAGGAATAGAGGCGAACATTCCTTTTAACTATCCTAAACCCGCTAAGCCATGGTATCAACCCTCTATTCAAGGCTTCCTCGAAGAACACTGTTTGAAGACGGGTATCGATTAAAGCTGCTAAGCCATCCTCATCTATAGCGAAGAGATTATAGGTTGTTCTTCGATTAGGAGGAGCGGTAGAAGCGTATGCTAACCTACCCTCGATAAGATAATCTCTAAGCCTACCAGTATTATTTAGGTAGGCTTTAACAAGCTTTCCATCCACTGAGACTAAGACTACGAACCTATTCAGCCTTCTAACTATACGACATACAATTGGGGGATCGATTCTAGCTAGGAGCCAAACCAATATTTAACACCACGTTAGAGGAGGGAGATTATTACGGATTATAATCTAGCCTCTAAGTAACCTAGTAATACCGTCACCAATCTTCCTCAAATCATCTATACTCGGTCGACCTTGAAACTCTACGACCCCCACCATCTCGAAACTTGTTTTAGCTAGTTTCTCGGAAACCTTAGCTGACGCAACCCTACTCCAACCGTAAGATGATATCAATAGTATGGGTTTACCTACCCGAATCTTCCTAGCCATAAGTTCGAGTAGATAGCTCATATATGGGAATAGATCGTTCTCATAGATAGAGACCCCTATTATCAGAGCATCTGAATCCACTATCTCGGATAGTATATCGCCTATAGGCGGGTGTTCTGAATCGGTAAACCTGAATACGATAGGCCTAACACCCATCTTCTCAAGATATCCGACAGCGTAGGAGATAGCTTCATACACAGAGCCATACATCGAGTTGTATACTATAGTCACCTTACCTTTCTCAGGTAGTCCTCTAGCTATCCTCTCATAATAATCCATTATAATCCTAGGGTTTCTACGAAAGATAAGCCCGTGAGCAGGGGCTATAATCTTAGGGGATATACCTGAATTCTTCATCTTATCCAAGGCTTTAAGTATATAATCACTGTAGTATCCGACGATGTCTACCACATATTTACGAACATATTTAAGGTAGTCTGTTAGATCGTTTTCATCATCGAATATCATTAAAGGTATGGAGAAGCCTCCAAAGATATCACATGAAATCAATACACCATCCTCTACGATATAGCTAACCATAGTTTCAGGCCAATGCAGCCATGGAGTATAGATAAACTTCAATGTTCTACCACCTAAAAGTAATTCTTCTCCATCCCTAACCACCCTGAATCTAAACGGGGTAGTATAAAGCGATTGAAGCATCTTAGTAGCAAGTGGATGACATAGGACTTCTGCTACACCGCTATTAGCTTCGAGAATTCTCTGAATAGAACCGCTATGATCCTGCTCTACATGGTGTACCACTATGTACCTTATATCCTCCGGATCGGATACTTCTCTAACAGCATCTACGAATTCTTCAGCATAACAGTTCTTCCATCCATCGAAAAGTATAACACCTTCTTCAGATGTCAATAGGTATGCATTATATGTTATACCCTCTGGGATATACCATAAAGCTTCGAAAAACTTTACTCTATCATCATTAATTCTTAAAAGGTACAGGTTATCTAGAATCCTCTCTACGATATACTTCGCCATAGGTCTACACTCCCCCTTCTACTTTAAACCTAACTATAGCACCTCCACCTATTTCAACAATTCTTTCCAAGGATAAAATTATACCAAACTCTCTAGCTTCGATTATGAAATCTTCAAAATAATCATAGAAGCCACATGTATAGCAGAACGAGCCTTTAAACAATATATCGATGTAGTCTTCCCCGATATACTCTATTTTCGCAGTAACTTCTGGAGATCTATATCTATTATACTCATCTATAACTTGACCTAAACCTGGTAATACTCTTATATACAAAACTACACCACCAAATAATTGAAATAGTGAATAAATAATGTTATAATTCTTCGAGTATACTTACAAAGAAGTCGTGATGTCTCTCCTCATCCTTCAGTATATCCCTGAATAATTCACTCGTCGTTATATCACCCTCCTCCTCAGCCTTCCTCACTATCACTTTATACAAGCTTATAGTGCTCTCCTCAGCTTCTCTATCGAAATTAATCATCTCTCTAAGAGTAGCACCTATCGATATAGGAGCAGGGATAGTCGTAGGCGTACCCCCGAGATACACCAGTCTTTCAGCGATAGCCTCAGCATGCTTCATCTCTTCGATAGCTATCTTCTCAAGTTCACCCTGCACTGCGAATGCTTTAACACCCTTCCACAATACATGCTGCCACATATACTGGATAGAAGCCTGTAATTCTCCAGCTATAGCCTTGTTCAGTAGATCTAGTAATTCCTTTGAAACCATGTTAAATAGTATGTTAGCTAACAAATATTTAAATCTTATGCTTTAAAAATAGTTAAGATTAACTTTTAATAAGTTTAAGCTTTCTAAAAACTATCAAGACAATCTTCTCTATCCTATCCCTCCATACTAGAGCAGCCACTATCAATATAATCGTTCCTACAAATGATATTATAGATCCCCATACACCCATAGACTCCTCTAATAACCATAAGATCCTCTCACCTAGAATACCAGCGGTTATACAAGTCGTAAGCTTTCCTATCAGAAAGCCTAACGTGAATTTCACTATATTGAAACCGACGATGGCTAACGGTATAGCAGCCCAATCATCTGGGAGCGGTGTTACCGCCGCTATGAAGGCTGCTAGAAAGCCGAATCTATTCAGAAGTATACTATTTTCGAATACTCTCACTTTAACCTTCCTAGCGGTATAGTATGCTACTACGTAATGTAAGATCTTAGAAGCTGTAGCACCTAATGCGACTAGTATGCCTACGACTATAGGATTTAATGCAGGTGTTACCTGTATTATGAGGAGGACTAGGAGGGGGTTAGTGGGATTTGTGAATGGAGCTAGGTTTAAGAGAAATGCTATAACGAAAACTCCTAGATAGCCTAATTCGATAAACCCTTCTACACTTATCGACACAAACGATAAGAATACCATCCATCACGTATAAAGTTTATGTCTACGCAACTATGACATGGATGTAACGATCAGTCTATGAAGAAGCATATACATAGGAAGGGGGAGATAAACCTGGATGATATTCTATCTGGATTGTATAGTAGAAGCGATTCGTATAAGATTGGAGCTATAGCTGTATTCATAGGGATTGTACGCGGAATAGGTGTAAAGGGTGATGTAGAAAGGCTTGAAGTAGAAGCTTATGAAGAGATGGCTGAAGATAGATTGGAGAAGATATGTAGGGAACTAGAGGGGAGGGAGGGTATAGTAGCAGTCGAAATCCACCACTTCGTAGGAGAATTCAAAGTAGGCGAAGTACTAGTTTACGTAGCCGTAGCTGGAAGCCATCGTAGAGAAGTTTTCGAAACACTAATAGAGGCTGTAGAAAGGTATAAGAGAGAGGTACCACTATTTAAGAGAGAGATGCTTAGAAGTGGAGAATCATATTGGATCGAAGAATATACACTCTAGCCTTCGATCTCCTTGATAATCCTTCTTAAATCTTTTTTAGCTAGTATCTTAGAGGAGAGGGTCTCAATCTCATCGTTTAGGATATAGCTTATCACAGCCTTTATGTGATCGAGTAGATCTGTAGCTACTATATACGGCTTAGATTCTACAGCTAGATCCCCAGCTGCCCCGTTAAGGAATGCTGCCGCTAACCCTGCATCAAACGGTGAGAAGCCTTGAGCTAGGAAGCCGGCTACTAATCCTGTAAGAACATCTCCAGTACCCCCTACCGTCATAGCAGGGTTTCCCGTAAAGTTGTATCTTATATTCTTCCCATCAGAGATTATATCAACCGGGCCCTTAAGTAGGATTACCGCCTCAAACTTCTCAGCCCACTCGGATACTACCACACCTCTATCCACTAGTCTTTCTGGAAGAGTTACTCCTGTAAGGATGCGGAACTCACCTTGATGAGGTGTTAAAACAGCTAACCTCTTAAACTTAGACTCTCTAGGTAGAGCTTTCAAAGCATCAGCATCTATTACTATAGGCTTCCTAGCTTCCACTACCTCGCTTACGATAAGCTGGACAGCCGCTATAGTCTCTTCTTTGAGACCTAATCCTGGACCTATAGCTACTGAATCACATCGATTTATCCACTCTTTAAGAACGTCGAGGTGGCTCTTCTTTAAGTGGCCTCCAGGAAGTTTAACCACTATAAGGTTTGGCGTATAGGAGGATATGACTAAGCCAGTAACTTCAGGGGCTGCAACTACTACTAGATCTACACCTACTTCGAAAGCTGCTAAAGCTGTTAGGGTGGGTGCACCTGTGAATACTTCACTTCCTCCTATCACGAGGACTCTACCATAGTCGCCCTTATGAGATTTCGTCTTCCTAGGCTTAATGACAATTCTAAGATCCCCTGGTCCAGCGTATAACTCGGTTTCACGGGGGATACCTACATCTACGACTACTATTTCACCTACGTAATCTGGTCTAAGTCTTAGACCTGGCTTAACACCGTGTATAGTAATCGTAGTATCGGCTTTAACTGCGCAACCTAGTATTTCACCTGTATCAGAATCGAGACCGGACGGTACGTCTATAGATATCTTAAAGCCTTTCATACCGTTGAGTACTCCTATAGCTTCGGATATCGGAGGTTTAACCTCACCTCTAACGCCGACGCCTAATAGTGCATCGATATATACTTCAGCTTCTATCTTAGGTATGGATAAGCTATCAGAAGCTATGTATGTATCTATCGTATTTAGACGTGATACGAGAAACCAGTTCTCCCGTGTACCTCTATGAGAGATTCTATCTGGATAACCGACTAGCACTACCTTAACATCGAATCCACGAGAAGCTAGATACCTAGCTGCTACTAATCCATCACCACCATTTCCGCCTAGACCACAGTATACAGCAACTCTACAAGGCTTAAACCTACTGGATATATAGTCTGCTACAGCTCTACCAGCTGACTCCATCATCTGAAGCTCAGATAAGCCTAGGAATCTAGCATTAACTTCTATACGCCGTATATCGCTAGAATAGAATATTCTAGACATAGCTTATGAGAAGTTGTATTCATGGTTTAACTATAACTTTCACAGGATTCCCTCTTCTCTCTATTATGGTATCGAAGGCTTCCTTAATTCTATCCAATGGGAATATATGCGTTATTAGAGGTTTAAGCTTAATACGACCAGATAAAGCAAGTCTAATCGCCTGCTCGTATACGTTGGCGTAGCGGAAAACTCCGCGTATATCCACCTCCTTATCTATTATAAGAGCAGGATCGAACGTTATATACTCCCCAAACATACCTATCTGAACTACAACTCCTCCACGCCGTACAACCTTCAATGCATCGTTGAAAGCTTTAGGATTACCAGATGCTTCGAATACGACATCTACACCCATACCATTAGTTAATTTCCTTACATAGTCTACCACATCAGTCTCTATAGGGTTTACGATATATGATGCACCAAGCTCCTCAGCAAGCTTAGCTCGATAATCAACTGGATCTATAGCTATAATCGATGCTGCACCTGAAACTAGAGCTGCCTGGATCGTTAGTAGACCGACAGGGCCGCATCCGAATACAGCTGCGATAGATCCGCTCTCCATACCACTACGTTTTACAGCTTGCATACCTACGGCTAGAGGCTCTATCAAAGCGGCTTCCTCGAAACTCATACCTCCACCTATCCTATAGACGAATGACGCTTTAGCTATGGAGTACTCTCTAAATGCTCCATGTATGGGAGGAGCCCCATAGAAAATGACATCTGGGCATAGATTATACCGGCCTATCCTACAGTAGTAGCATCTACCGCATGGGAAGCCTGGCTCCACAGCAACTCTATCACCGACTTTAACGTTATCTACACCATCACCTACATCTACTACTTCACCTGAGCATTCATGTCCAAGTATTAATGGCTCCTTAACTACAAAGCCACTACACTTACCAGTAGTGTAGAAATGTACATCTGATCCGCATATACCTACTGCTCTTATCCTAACTAGAACCTCTCCGTAACCCGCCTCTGGTCTAGGTATATCTTCGATTCTAATATCGTATGGAGCATATAGAATTGCAGCCTTCAATCCGAGTACACCTACATGGCTATATGTATAGGTAGTTCAGTTATTAACTTTGACTTTAAGGTATTATCTCTACGCTATTATTGAACAGCGGGTAGGTTATATCATCTAATGATAGACCGTGAGATTCTAGAGAGTCTATAATAGTATCTAGACGACTCTTTAAAAGCGATATCATAGATAGTGTTATACTACATACCTTACGGAAACCTTCCAGACCCCACAGCCTCTCCATATAGGCGTATAGACATCTACCTCCACATACCCTAAACTCTATGCAAGATGTACATGGTTCACCTATCTCTGGAGCTTTCTTCAATTCACCGAACCTATCTAAGCGTATATCTCCTAACCTACCCCATTCTACATCTACCGCTATAGGGCATGCGAGGATAGAGCCATCTGTAGATATCGCATATGCATCTACACCAGCACCACATGGAGGAGCGGATCCTCCTAGAAGGATACGTTTCAAACACCCCTGGAAGGGGGCTATCCCTAGAACCCTCCCCTCATCCTCCATCTTATATACCCATAGATCCAATAACCTTACTAAACCATCTAGGTAGCTTCTACACCATTCTTCGAAGTTAGACCATGGAGGAGACCATACGACATTAAGCTGCCAATGGATATGATCGAATAGGTTTAACTCTACAAGGTGATATACATCCCTATATATATCGGTATCTTCTGTAGCAGTCATTCTCGCTACAAGATCCCCCTCGAAGCCTATAAGCCTAAGCTTACGAGCGGATCTAACTACTGTATCATATACGCCGATACCCCTATGCTTATCTGTAACATACTCTACACCATCTATGGATAACAGAATCGTATCCATTCTACGCCAATATGCAGGGTCTAGTCTATCAATTAGTAGACCATTAGTTTGAATTATATATCTTTCAGCATCAAACCTATCCATAAACGCTGATATGAATTTAGCGTTCAGTAAAGGCTCCCCACCATAGAATGCTATGGATACGGGATATGTATCTTCGAGAAACTTGAGGAGAGAACCCATATCATATACAGGTTTAGCCGGAACCATTCTTTCAGAGAAACTTCCACCACAATAATCGCATCTAAGATTACATATGCCTGTGGTAAATATGAAGAATAGCATAGCTAAACATATAGAATAAGATAACTAGTAGAAATGTATTTCCTTACAATCCAGACGGAACTGCATCGTAGATTCAGACATATTATGAGAACTTTAACGGTGATTATAGTCTTAGGGGGTGAATCGTTAAATCCTTACATATAGAGCTAGACTCGTATAACGCTCTATAAGATGGAGTTATTAGAAGAGTTTTTATCTAACATAGCGATCTGATAAAGGAGAGGTTAAATCTTTCACCTAGCAGAGCTAGAAGCGGCTGGTATAGAATGTATCGGGATATACTATCCCTAGTAGGGGGTACTCCGATAGTAGAGCTTAAGAAGCTTAGAAGAGATGGTATGGCTAGGGTACTAGTTAAGTTAGAGTATATGAATCCTACTGGTAGCCATAAGGATAGGATAGCTATCTATATGGTTAGAGAGGCGGAGAGGCAGGGGAAACTTAAGCCGGGCGGTGTTATCGTGGAGGCATCGAGTGGTAATACAGCATTATCTGTAGCTTGGGTTGCATCGAGGCTGGGTTATAAAGCGATATTAGTCGTAGAGGAGGAGGCTTCACCTGTTAAGATAGGATTGATTAAAGCTCTAGGTGCAGAGGTTGTCGAAGTATCTGGTGGGTATAGAAAAGCTCTAGAGACTGCTAGGGAGATAGCGTATAGGGAGGGAGGGGTATTCCTTAATCAATATGATAATGAAGCTAATGTGAAAGCTCACTATGAAACGACAGCTAGAGAAATCTATATGCAGACTGGGGGGTATCTTGATGCCTTCGTTATGGGTATAGGTACATGCGGGACGATATCTGGGGTAGCTATGTATCTTAAAGAGAAGCTGAGTAACGTAAAGATCGTAGGAGTAGTGCCTAGAGGAGCTGCTATCCTCGATGGCCCAGGCTCGGTAGGAGAGAGGATAGAGGGGCTTTCACATAACGGAATACCTGGGATATACGAAAGATACCGTAGGTTTATCGATAGAGTGGAGAGTGTTGGATTTGAAGATGCGTTGAAGTATATGAGGTATGCTATAAGATTTGAGGGTATTATGGGCGGTCTCTCCACTGGTGCGAATCTATGTATAGCTTTAAAGATTGCTGAAGAACTTAGGGAGGGCATTATCGTAACGTTAGCACCAGACTCAGCTATGAGGTATAGCCACCTATTATCCTAGACAATGTTTATATAAAGCTACTACCGTTATAGCTTGGAGAAAACCGGGACTTGCCAAAGTTTATAGTAGATCTATCAGCGTTGAGAAATGGCTTCATTAGGAAGCTTGCCTTAGAGGAGATGCCTGATTCCGAGGTATTAATACCAGATATCGTTCTAAGGAAGATACGTGAAAGATTTCTAAGCGGTGATAAATGGCTTCTCCAAAATCTAGAAGAATCTGTGAAGCTTCTTAGAGAGAGGGGTATATCGCTAAACATACTACCTGTACAGAGTGAAACACCTGAAGCTCTTATAGGAGAAGCTTTAAGGATAGATGCGACGATAGTTACATGCGATCTAGCGTTAGCTAGTATAGCCGAGGCTTTAAACGTAAAATGTATGTATATGCCTCCATCTTCTAAACTTAAACTCGAAGACTTCTTCAAGGAGAATGTCATGTCCGTTCATCTTAAGGAGGGGGTTCAACCTAGACTTAAACGCGGTACACCAGGTAATTGGCGTTTTGAAACTCTTGAAGAGGTTATCTTGAGTAGGGAAGATCTCGAAGCGTTGGTGGAGGGGTTTATGGATAGGGTGCGGAGTGGAGAGGCATATTTAGAGATAGATAGGGATGGATCTAAGATATTCCAGATGGGGCCATATAGGATAGTCGTAACTTACCCACCGTTCAGCGATGGTTTAGAGATCACGGCTGTTAAACCTATAGTTAAACTTACGCTCAAGGATTATAAGCTGCCATCTAAGCTTGTAAGTAGACTTGAAACACAAGCAGAAGGTATTCTAATAGCTGGAGCTCCGGGTATGGGTAAATCCACCTTCGCTCAAGCCTTAGCCGAATACTATCTAAGCCTAGGGAAGATCGTTAAGACTATAGAATCTCCTAGAGATCTACAGCTTCCAGAAGCTATAACTCAATACTCTAAGAATGTTTCAAACCCTGATGAGATATACGATGTACTCCTACTAAGTAGACCGGATTATACGGTTTTCGATGAGATGAGGGGTACAAACGATTTCAAGCTATATGCAGATCTAAGGCTAGCTGGCGTAGGTATGATAGGGGTTGTCCACGCTACCTCCCCTATAGATGCTATCCAAAGATTTGTGGGTAGAGTTGAACTAGGTATGATACCATCCATAATAGATACGGTTATATTCCTAGAGAATGGTATCGTTACAAAGGTCTACTCTCTGGAGACTATAGTTAAGATACCTCATGGTCTACGAGATTCCGATCTAGCTAGACCTGTAGTCCAGGTTAAGGATTACCTCACAGGAGAGGTTGAATACGAGATATACGTCTTCGGAGAGAGGACGTTTGTTGTACCTATTAAGCGTAGGGAGATATCGGAGACATCATCCATTCTAGAAAACGTTCTGAATAGATATGTAGATAGGTGTAGAGTCGAGATACAAGGGGATGAAGCTGTAATCTATGTAGATGAAGATGAAGTTGGTAAACTTACACGTAAATGTCTACGTAGATTAGAGAGAGCTGGTAGACGGATGGGTATCACAAACTTTAGGATAGAAGCTATGAGAGACTAGGTTTAAGACATCTAAAGCCTTGAACATCATCTATCCATTCTAAATCTTCGAATCCAGCATCATGCAATCTACGAGAGATACCGTTTACAAGTCTACGACCTTGAATCGTACCTGGTCTACCAGTATAGTGTAAGAGTAGGCCTCCAGGTCTTAGTATCCTGTAAAGCTCTCTATAGAATTCTAGGCTGTATAACTCTCCAGCTAAGCTAAACCTAGGAGGATCATGGAGTATTCTATGAAAGACTGAGTCTGGTAGAATCTCTACGAGTTTACACGCATCTAGGAGTAGTATACATATACCTGGATCCTCTAGGAATCTACTCCAAGGATTATAGGATGCAATCCTGAGAACCCATGGATCCTTCTCCACAGTATAGACCGAAGCACCCATACGTCTACACCATATAGCTGTATAGCCTAGACCAGTACCTATATCTAAGACCCTCATCCCTCTTCGTATCCTTAGATACGAAGCTTTAAGTTTCGCATCGCTCCATGGGGTTATACCGGATACTCTATGCATATGTATCCCATCTATCTCCAGCGTAGGTGCAGTATCATACTTGATAGATACGAGTTTATAGAAGTGATTACCACCCCAAAATGCTATAGGCTTGAATACATTATCTTCTAGGATGTATATAGCACGCTCATCCCTTAACTCGTCTATGCTAGATATATCTATACGTAGTTCACCTATATGCAGATAATTATCGAGGATTTTACATTCGATCCAGGATAGACCTAGATCTAGCGTAATCCTAGATTCTCTCAGAGACTTTCTCAGACATTCTACCGTAAATACGGGTATTCTAATCCATTCAAACCTATATCTAAGCTTACCTAGATCGTTAAGGGTCAAGCTGGAGCACCACTATGTATAAAGGTGTATCACTCGATAGTGTATATTATTAGATGTTTAAGATTAGCCTATGGATAGTTAAACTTTGTTTAGAAGATTAGAGAGGGGGCTTGAGAATCTAGAGAAGGAGATAGAATTAGTGTATACATCTAAATAAGCACAAAACGTTTTTATTCTACCTATAATTGTTTTGCTCTGAAACTTAGTAGAGAGGTGGTGTTGAATCCTACCTAAAAAGTTCTTCGTAACAGGTGGCAAGGCGTTAAGTGCTATATCTAAACTTAATGCTTTCGATCAGGCATTAATTAATGCAGGTATAGCTCAATGTAACCTCGTCCCGGTTAGTTCGATCATACCTAGAGGCTCTGTGATGATAGACTACTACAATATAGAGGCTGGAGCTATAACGTTCACCGTTATGGCTCACATAGAGGGGGATCCGGGAGAATTGCTAGGAGCTGGGATAGCGTGGGGGTTTATAGAGGGGAGTGATTACGGATTAGTAGCTGAGGTACACGGTAATATGGATGAGGAGCAATTGAGGAAGAATCTACAAGCTAGGTTGAACGAGATGTGTAAGGTTAGAGGCGTTGCCTTAAGGGATGTAGGCTATAGGATAGAGGTTTTAAGAGTACCCGCAGGGTTATATGGATCTGCAGTAGCTGCTCTAGTATTCGTACCAGAATACTAGCGGCTACCTGTATCTGTACACGTATACGTTTATATATTCATCCCCCATTACAACCTGGTATCCTGCTGTTCTAAGAGCTTCCATCGATAATCTAAGCCATGAACCGAATGATCCTGGTGAAGTATTATCTGGATCCATAGATGATAGATCTCTATAACCTAGAATACTAGCAGTTTTCATGAGTATATTCTTCGAAGCCCAGTAGTCTAGCGCTACAGGGTCAAGGCTAGCTGCTATAACCCCAACTCTAACCGCAGAATTGTAAGGTGTTCTAGGACCGCTTCTAGGATGCGGATTGATCCATATGGCATCGAGTATATTCAATGTGGGGAATCTAGTCTCAGCCATGAGCGTACCCATACCACCCGATCCTACGGATATATGCGGGTTATGCTGTGTAAGCCTATCAGATGGGATACCCATATAGTGCTTTACACATGCGGTAACCCCATATATGGAGTGCGTCTTAAGTACAGGTATATTGATTACCTTAAGCTTATCTTGACGGTAGCTCTTAGATTCCGGATCCCATAATCCATACTTGAAGCTTATATATGTACCAAACTTCGTCTTGAACTTAGGATAGGATACGATTATACCAGTTTTAGGATCAGGATTATCGTAGACAACGTATCCATCCTCCATATCCCCTTCGATATACTCTTTAACTCTTCTAAGTGTTATAGAATCCCAGAGGTAGGTGGATACCCTATATCTGTTAGAGAACAGATCTACAACCTTCTGTACAGACTGCGCCCTATCTTCAGCATTGTTACGATCCCAGTTTAAACTTCCTCCAAAACCGTACGGTCCATACTGTGCTTGACCATTATCCGCTACGACTATCTCACCTATAAATCCATCTGGATGACCTACTATAGCTTCTATAACAGCTTTTAGAAGATCAGTATTTGTCCCACCTCTCTCATCCCATTGAGAATTAACCTTCACTATAACGACGTCATCGCGAGCTATCAACCCATCCGGACCCTTAAGCTCTCCTACAGTATCAGATCTATAAAATCTAATACCATAGGTTGACATAAGTTCGATAAGCTTACGGAATCCTCCATCATAACCATTAGTACCTACGATAACGAATATATCGGATGACGGGCTTCTAGATGCTAACCTCCCTTCTATAGATAGTTCCACAGATACTTCACGACTACGTTCTAAGATAAACCAGATTGTAGTAAAGCTTGCTATAATTATACATGAGGCTAGAGCTATGGTGAATAGCTTCTTACGTTTGAAAAAGTTTTTAAGAGATGATAGATTTAAACCGTGAAATGCATATATGATTGGAGCCATGTACAATATGAGCCATAGCTGAACGTTCGCTAGAGCTACCCTTTGACAGGGATATGTTATTCTTGAAGGTTTAGTACCGCTTCTAAGGATGAGCCATATTAGGCTTAGCAATCCTATGAAGAAGAATCTCCTCCTATCTATATGCTCCAACACCCTATTCCTATATCTATCGCACATCTCATCATATAAAACCGTTGAATAGGTAGAAAAATATTCAGCTCCTAGATATCATTCCTCGATTAAGTATTTATTTATGAATTAAGAATCAATACAGTCTCTAGGGGGTTGATTATGCATATGATCAGGGTTACTGTATGGAATGAGTACATCCATGAGAGGGAGGATCCAGAGGTAGCTAGGATATACCCTAAGGGGATACATGAAGCTATCGCAGAATATCTTAGAGGAATGGAGAATCTAGAAGTTAGTGTAGCTACTCTCGAAGAACCTGAACATGGGTTAACAGAGGATAGGCTTAGATCGACTGATGTACTTGTATGGTGGGGTCATCGAGCACATGAGAAGGTTGCTGATGAAGTCGTAGATAGAGTATACCGTAGGGTTGTATCCGAGGGTATGGGTCTTATAGTCCTCCATTCAGCTCATCTATCTAAGATATTTAGACGGCTTATGGGTACAAGTTGTCGTTTGAAATGGAGGGAAGCTGGTGAAAGGGAGAGGGTTTGGGTTGTAGCTCCATGGCATCCGATAGCTGATGGTTTAGGCGAATACTTTGAAGTGGAGCATAGCGAAATGTACGGTGAACCCTTCGATATACCTCCTCCAGATCAACTCGTATTCATAAGCTGGTTTAAGGGTGGCGAAGTTTTTCGAAGCGGATGCTGCTTCTATAGAGGTATGGGTCGGATATTCTACTTCAGCCCTGGACATGAAACCTACCCGATATACTACGATCCTAACGTTAGAAGGGTTATATACAACGCTATACTCTGGGCTAAGCCTGTTAGGAGGGGGCCTCCAGTATTCGGTAGGGTAGATCCATTAGAGAAGCTTTAGTATGGTAGCTCCATTCTATATCCTACAAAGTTTCCATTACCATAGAATGTTTGATTATATATTTTTCTATCAAACCTATATCTAGGCTTAGCTCCGCCCATCTGTGTATAGATGGATAGATACCTCTCATCCCATACGATAACTTCCTCTCTAGCATCACCGCAGATATCATATGCGAATACTTTAGAACCCCATATACTACCTACATGCGGATCTGGGAATTCGACCACCATATTACCATAACAATCGTATAGACCTCTAGGTGAAGCTAGGAGCTCTGATCCATCCCCAATCCAGTTTACAGGTATCCATCCGTATACTCCATCGAATATAGCGTAGACTATCTCTCCATCTAGATTAAAGATGAATTGGTTTAACCCGCCCCAGAAGGTATGCCCACATATTAGCCTCTCCCCTCCGACACCTATATATCCTAGTGAAAGAGTCTGAGCATGGCCTAGGTAATACTCCTTGATTATATCACCAGTCTCAGCATCTAGGAAGTGGAAGCCTCCATTCTGATATGCTACGGCTAATATAAGTCTATCTCTATGCCTATATACTATTGCGCTGTCACAATGATCGTATATATCTATATGCCATATGGGAGAGCCATCGTGATCTAGGAGAGCATCCCCTACGAATACCTCCATCCTCCCATCGCCATCGATATCGTAGACTAGGGGTGAATGTATAAGCTTACCACTATAATGCCATATCATCTCCAGCTTATCGTTATATGCCCATACATTATTGTATCGATCTTTAAGAAGGAAATCTCTATCGCTATCTAAACCTCTTAGATTACATACGACTATGCAATCTCCGCTGATCCTCCCGAATAAAGTTTCAGGCCCCTCGACATAACCTCCACCAGTACATGATTCTGGAGTATCGGCCATACGTATAACCTTTCCAGTCAAACCGTCGAGAATCATTATCTTGAAGTTCATACAGCATATAACCTCGCATCTACCATCCTCGTTGATATCGTATATAGAGACTGGTAGATCGGAGGTAACTTCAAAGTTTTCGAGTGAAGGAGAGCCTATCTGCCATAGGATCCTGCCATCCATATCTATAGCGGTGAGACATGTTATATGCTTATATATGTCACCTGGACCTATCCTCTCGTTCTGAGCGAATACGAATTCGATATTACCATCACCGTCGAGGTCGCCCATCCTTAGGAATTTAGCAGCATAATTTCCTAAGCTAATCCTTTTGTATACTATGGCTCTAGGTGCATCTCTAAAGTAGACTGGTTGACGGGTAGACTCTATATTCATAGGGATACCGCGTTTAAGCTCGATACGCTTTACATAACTCTCCCCCTCACCTCTACCTTCGATAACTATAGATAGATACCTTCCACCCCTAGGTACCTGGAAGAAGCTTATTCTACGTTTCAAGCTTTTAGATCCTACAAGCCTTATATCCCCGCATCTCCATAGACCTAGATCTGTACGTATGAATGGTTCACCTGAATCACCGAAGATCCATCTATCGAAGACTACTCTAACAGGGTTTCTATTCTCATCTAGAATATCGATCCTAGTCGATAGGAAATCCAACTCCCCAGTCCTACCACAGAATCTAGTTTTCTTAAGTCTACAAGAGGATTCCACTTCTAATGTAAAACGCTCTCCTTCAGAAACTCTGAGTAGAGGCTTATACTCGAGCCTCCATCCACCCTCACGACAGATAACTCTTACACCACCATTAGGGTCTAAGATAAATGTACTACCGCCAATCCTATCAGAAGTTGCAAACCAGTTTAAGAAGCCGATACTGAAATCTAGGTTTTTAAGATCGATGATAGAATCCACTATAGGTCTAGATGGGAGGCTCATAGTGGTCTACGGTATGATGTATGGTGCGGAGGATTTAAGGATTAACTACTGAGTATACGCTTAAATACGGGAGATCGGGATGCGGATATGATTCAACCACTAAATCTTAATCACTATACAGTAGGCTATGATATTCCGTTGTAGAATATATATTCATGACTTATATGAGCTCGATCTTTATCAATCGATAGGTTATGAGCAGGGTTAGAGTAGGTATTATAGGAGCTGGGGGTATAGCTGCTACACATGCAAGATTCTATAAGGAGCTAGGAGTTGAGCTTACCGGTGTATGCGATATTATAGAGGAGAGAGCTTTGAGTTTTGCTGAAAAATTCGGTATACCCAGAGAGAATGTTTTCACAAACTATAAGGATCTTATAGATTCCGTCGAACTCGATGCTGTAAGTGTATGTACACCCCACTCATCCCACGCTGAGCCGACGATATACGCTCTCAGACATGGAGTAGATGTCCTCGTAGAGAAGCCTATGGCTACGTCTGGTATTGAAGCTTTCAATATGCTTAAAGCAGCTGAGGAGAGTGGGAGAATACTTATGGTGGGGTTCCAGACAAGGTTCGATCCAGAAATAATAGCTGCTAGACGATTCGTCGTAAACGGGTTACTAGGAGAGTTCTATTATGGAGAGAGTATAGTAGGGGGAGAGAGGAGGAGAGCTATACCTGGTGAAAGCTTTACTAGAAGGGATATTTCCCGTGGTGGTGTACTTTTAGATCTAGGATGCTATGCTCTAGATAATGCATTCTACATACTCCTATCACCTATACCAGTTAGCGTATACGGATATACAGCTTCAGCTATAGGGAGACGTAGAGAGGCTGTAGTCGAGGGGGGATGGAAGTGGAATCCAGATGCATTCGAAGTCGAAGATTTCTTTATGGGGATTGTAAGATTTGACGGGGGAGGTATACTTCTAGTAAAGGTTGCATGGGCTATGCATAACGATAACCTTGGCGAAACATTCTTCATGGGTAGTATGGGTGGCTTGAAGCTTAACCCTCTTAGATTGTATAGAGATGAAAACGGGTATATGCTCACTTCGCAAGTTATCCTACCTAAGAAGGGGGAGGAGGCTTGGCGTGAGAAGATGTATAGGTTTATCGAAGCTGTAGAGAAAGGGCTACCGTCACCTATAGATCCGGTATGTATAGTCGTAGAGCAGTATGTTATAGACGCTTTCTACGAGTCTGCTACTAGGCATAGGGAGGTTGATGTTAATATACCTAGCGAGGTTATGGATAAGTATATGGCAGGTAGAGCTGATCTAAGATGAAAGCTTCTCTATCATAGCTCCTATAGAAGAGAGTATCACCGTGAACAGTATAATTGATACTGTTAAACTATACATCTCACCGCTATGAGGTATACGATAGTACGATGCTAAACTCGCTATAGATGCTGCTGCTAAACCCCTACCCACCATGAATGTTAGAATTCGTGTTTTAAGCTTAACGATTAGAGGAGCTTTGAATAACGATACTCTGACAGCTAAGTATCTCGTGATGATGAGGATTATCGATATGGCTAGCCCGATGACTACTATCACTATATCGTCGAATACTGAGACTACACCTATAGATACAAATAGGAATGTCCTTACTAGGAAGGATATCTGGGATTGGAAGGTTCTAACATCCACGCCTATGCTAGCCTCGCTTCTTGAACAAGTTTTTAACAGCCTTGTATTTCCTAGGGTTAGCCCGAAGGAGAGAGCGGATATAGGTCCACTTCCTCCTAGGATCTCGACAAAGCCGTATAGTAGTAGAGCTACTGATAATGTTAGAATATCCCTATAAGCCTCCCTGTAAGCTGCTTCGAGTATTTTAGACCATATTAAGCCTGCGATTATACCTGAGAAGCAACCGATGGAGAAGCATGATACGGTTTCTCTAACCAACATCCATATAATCGATTCACTAGCTAGATTCACAGGTATCCTAATAAGCGTTAGACCCACGACTACGACTAATACATCGGTTAACACCGATTCGAGAGTTAGCATAGATGCTATCCTACCGTTCAGTGTTGATAGCCTAGTTACGATGGGAATAGTTACAGCTGAACTCGTATCGCTAACTATGACTCCGAGCAGTACTCCACTATGTATATCCCAGTTCAGGATTAAGATAGAGAATAGTGTCACCGATATCGTAGATAAGATGAAGCCTAATAGAGCTAGGATAACAGCTCTAGAAGCACCAGATATTACGGATCTAATATCGAAGCTTAAACCTCCATCGAATAGTATTATAGCTATAGCCAAAGTCGATATTAGATGCATAGATCCCCTGATATAGTCTACATCTATCAAACCTAGTATAGGACCTACCAGTAATCCTAAACCTACGAGAACTATTAGATCAGGTATACCTATCTTCTTAAAGGCTATATCAGCTATAAACCCTATTATTATGAATAAACCTATGAGCGAGAATAGGGTGGATACATCCATAGCAGCCAACTAGCTTCTACACCTTTACGCTAACAGTCTCTACTAGAATTAAACGCTATATGAATCTTAATGTAAAGGATGAAGCTATCCTAGCCTATACTATGTAGATTAGATTTAAAGATACGTGGAATCTAAGACTGGATGTATAGTTAACCTAGTGGTAGACTACGGTTTTAGTATGATCTTTATAGCTTCATACTCATCCTTATGGATAGCTACATGGAATGCCTTCTCGACTTCATCTAACCTGAATATATGCGTTATGAATGGTTTAACTCGAACCCTACCTGATGAGAGTAGATTAACAGCAACCGTATATTCATGATATAGATTGTTAGATGATGATGTTATAATCCTCTCCCCGCTCAAATCTAGAAGATTCAATTTGATATCTAAACGATTCAACGCTACAAGTATTAGCCTACCCCTTCTAGCTAGAGATTTCAAACATTGAGTAATCGTGGATTCTGAGCATACGGTATCGAAGATTACATCTATACCTATACCTCCAGTCTCCTTTAAGAGGCTATCGTATATACCAGCTCTAGATACGTCTATGGTAGAGTCTGCGCCTAGATCTCTAGCTACCTCTAACGGCTTACTCCTAACATCTACAGCTATAATCCTGCATGCACCCATAGCTCTAGCTACCTGCAGAATCATAAGCCCTATCGGTCCAGCTCCTAATACCGCAACCGTATCGCTAGGTTTAATATCTGCTCTACCAACTGCATGCACTGCTACGGCTAGACCGTCTAATTGAGTAGCTTCTTCAAAGCTTATCCTATCTGGTATGGGATGGGCTTTATCCCACCATAGAGGCATATACTCTGCATATCCTCCAGGTATGTATTCTCTATCCCTCCACCGTCCGTCATGACCTATATGAAGCATATCGCCACAGAGGTTATGGAGACCTCTAAGACAGTAGTAACACCTCCCACATGATTTGAAAGCTATAACGCCAACCCTAGATCCTATCATATCCTCGAATTCTGGTGAGCCAACATCTACAACTAGACCTGAAACCTCATGTCCGAGTATGGTGTTCTGAGGGATAGGCTCCTCGATTCCTAAAGTATGTAGCGACCATGGGTTCTCCCCCATGAAGTATCTTACATCACTCCCGCATATACCGCATGCAGCTACCTTTAGAAGAACTTCATCAATCCTAGGTTTAGGTGTAGGTATAGATTTCAGCTTTATCGTGAACGGTGCTTCCAGGATAGCGGCCTTCATACGATCAGGGATAGTATACTTATACAACGGAGGCCACCAAGCTATCTTCCTAGTTTACATAACAATATTAATATATCTTAGATCTGGTAGCCTTGATTTAGGTGGTATAGTTGGAGGTATTCAATGTAATTAAGAATCGTAGAACTATAAGAAGGTATAAGGTTGGTGTCGAAGTAGATGAGGATAAGGTTCTCAGGATAATGGAGGCTGGTAGACTTGCACCTTCAGCTGGTAATAGGCAGCCTTGGAGCTTCATAGTGGTTAAGGATAGTGATATGAAGAAGAAGCTTGTAGATGCTTGTAGAGGGCAGGGCTTCGTAGCTGATGCATCATTCGTGATAGTAGTACTAGGTGATCCAAATATCTCTAGATGGTATAAACAGGATCCGTTTATAGCTGCTAGCTTCATGACTCTCGAAGCATACGAAGAAGGGTTAGGTGTATGCTGGATAGGTGCCTTCGATGAGGATAAAGTTAAGGATGTACTAGGTATACCTAAGGAGCTATCCGTCATAATAATATTAACAGTTGGAGTACCTGACGAAACCCCACCACCTAGACCTAGGAAGCCTTTGGAGGAGTTATTCTACCTAGATAGGTATGGTGTTAGATATCCGTTTAAACATTGAGCTAGAATCCTTTATTTAACATCTCTTCACGCTGTATATCTGATATCAATCTTTATGAGGATCTCAGTTTTACCGTAATTATACTATATAGGGTTTGGATTATAACTATCTAAGGGTATCGGTAGTCGAGTGTAGATATGCACTAATCCCTAGTAGGCTTCCAGATGTAGATTATGCTCTAAACCCATATGTAGGATGCGAGCATGGATGTATATACTGTTATGGTAGATCTATGCTTAGAGGTAGGGTTGAAGCTCTATCATGGGGTAGGTTTGTTAAAGTTAAGCGTAATATCCATAGAATCTTAGCGAAGGAGGTTAGATCTGGTAGGTTTAAGGGTGTTATAGGTATAGGTACCGTTACAGACCCCTATCAGCCTTTAGAATCTAGGTATATGTTGACTAGACAATGTGTAGAAGTTCTATCCGACGTAGGTGATATCCATGTAACTATACAGACTAAATCTGATCTTATCGTTAGAGATGTAGATTTGATTAAGCCTAGCTTATTCGATGTAGGAGTAACTATAACAACTATGGATGAAGATATTGCGAAAATAATAGAGCCTAAGGCTCCACCACCATCGAGAAGAATCTCAGCCTTAGAAACCGTATCTAATCTAGGTGTAGATACATGGATATTTCTAGGACCTATAATACCCTATCTAAATGATGATTATAGATGTATAGAGCTAGTAGTGGATAATGCTAAACGTATAGGATGCGAGATCATATACGATAAGCTTAACTTGAGAAGGTGGGTTTTAGACTCGATGAGGATGGCTTTAGAGGAATATGGAAATTACCCTATCGATAAACTTCCTCTACTAACTAGAAGGAGTAGTGAATGGTGGATGGATGTGAGAAGACGAGTAGAAAGGATATGTAGGGATAAAGGTGTTAGATGCAGCCCTGCATACCTATAGCTATCCGTACTTTTAACAGTTATCGATCAGGTCTATCCGAATAGAGTTCAGATGCGTTTTGAGGAGATATGATCTTATCGAATCCTTACCAACTTTTATAGGTTACTCTTCAGATACCTATGTAGATGGTGTGAGGTATACTAGGATTAGAATGAATTATCTTGAGAAAAAAACTGTTTGGAGGATCTAGCTGAAGTATGGGTTTCCGTACCTATCTCTATAGGTTATGCGGCTTATAGGTATCCTAGGTGTAGGTCTAGGCTGCCTACCCGGATATCCTATGGGTATTATCGCTATAGGCTTAACATGATCTGGTAGGGATAGTATACGTTTAACCCTATCATCATCGAATGCCCCTATCCAACATGTACCTAGACCTAAAGCGTATGCAGCTAATAGCATATTCTCCACAGCTGCAGCTGCATCTAGTATAGCATATAGGGTTCTACCCCTCTCACCATATCTTTGAGCAGATCTTTCTAAATTTGCACATACGACTACGACCACCGGTGCTTCTGCTATAAAGTATTGACCCCATGATGCTTCTGCTAGCTTAACCTTCACATCCTGATCCTCGACTACTATGAAATCTCTAGCCTGCATATTCCCAGCTGATGGGGCCCATTGAGCTGCCTCTAATATCCTGATTAAAGTCTCCCTGGATACTGGATCCGTTTTAAACGTTCTAATACTACGTCTACCAGTTATAGCTTGGAATATATCCATCGACATGAGGTTTCCCACCGAGATATTGGATGCATCAATACCTAGATAAATGCTTACATCTCTATAATCCATCGGTTATCGAGCCAGTGGATATCACCGATACTTGGAGATAGTATGGAGTCTATCATTGCGGTCTCGATAGCTGATACTGCATGCTCAGAGTCGACTCCTATAGTATACTTTTCACCCTGCTCTAGTTGAAACTCTCTACCGTCTACATCAACCCTGATCTTACCTGAGACGACGTATATTGTTTCGCTAGCTCTATGCTTATGTAGAGGTATCCTATAACCCTCTTTGATAAGTATCTTCTTATATATGTACGATCGGGATGATTCGATTAGCTTCTCATACCCCCATGGTTTATCCTCCCTATATGCGAATTCTTTACGTACTTCTTCTAGATCCTTCACAGTATCTATGGATTTCCAGAATACATCGTAGGGCTCCATATAGTATCCTAGTAGACCTGATTTAGCTAGCTTAGGGAATACATCCTTCTCGAGATCAGAGTAGGATTTGGGTCTACCGATAAACTCTAGTATATCGAAGCTATCGTTAACGATGTAGAAGCCTCCGTTTATGTAGTATGGTAGCTGCGGCTTCTCTAGGAATCCTATTATCTTATCACCGCTAATCTCTACTATACCGTATGGACTCTTCATAGTAACGATGAACATTGCAACAGGATACCTAGAGGAGGATATCATCCTCCTTATGTTTAGATCTGTTACTATATCACCATTCGATACAAGTATCTTACATCTAGGTCTAAATTTCTCTAGGGCAGCAGATACAGCACCCCAGGTACCTATCGGATCCTCCTCGATGGAGTAGTCTATGCGTATACCATTCCAATAGCTACCATACCTCTCCTCTATCTTCTCGTGAAGGTAGCCTGTTAGAAGTATCACGTGATTTATACCTGCATACTTCATATCGAGTATCTGCTTATCTAGTATGGTGTATCCATTCTTTATCTCTATCAGAGGCTTAGGCGTGGAGTCTGTAAGCGGTCTAAGCCTCTTCCCCAACCCCCCGCATAGTATCATACCGATAGTTTCGCTATAGCTAGCTGATGCCAATCCTCTATCCACCTATACGTAAACGTAGCTCTAGATCACGGTAGGCAGCTGCAGACCAGAATCTACCGAGAACCCTCTCCAACCCGTTAGGCTTCCTCTCACTCAGCCATAACTCTGCGTATATACTAGATAAACCGATATAATCTGAGATAGAATCTAAGCCGTCTACCTTCTTTAAACCTAGTTCTATACATCTCCTTATGAATTCTAGATCTCTAGGCAGGTTTAGATTCGATAAGGTTTTAGCCGTAGACTTCCAGTATTCGTAGACGCTCCCTCTATCTTTAAGCTTAGATCTAGGCTGGAATAACGTAGGTTTTAGATGTTCAGCTATCTCCATCCTACCGAGGGATCTCCTAACCTCGACTATACTCCTATGCTCACCTATTAAGGCAGACCACTTATCCTCCCATCTACCATCACCTTCACCATACTCTATAGCTGCTAGTATCAACGGCTCTATGAGTGAGAATAGGCATTCCTCTCCATCATCACCCCAAGCCGTTATGATAAATCCATCAACACCCTCCTCTCTAGCTGCATCCAGAAAGTTTCTGAGGTTTGTTAAAGCTATATCGAAATCTGGATAATATCTATTCCAGTTAGCAAGCCCTGGGCAAACAAACTGTGTTAAGCCTCTATCCGAGAATATCTTTATCTTACGTTTGAAATACTCTTTGGATTCCGGACTATAATCCCAGTTAGCTATTATGACTGATTTCCATAGATCTGCTTCTACTAGATCCCTCCATAGCAACGCCTCCTTTTCTCTAAGATACATCCCAGATATCATATCACCCCATAGTATCGGTATCTTCCCTCTACGTTTAACCCTCTCCACAACCTCCCTATAGAATTCTAGGTATAGCTTAGGCCCTTCAAACCTACCAGTAGCATCTAGACTTCTACCCCTACCTAGAGCCCACGTTTCATCTCCACCTACATGTATATATTTCGATTCAGTCTGATCTAGAGCATCCTCGAGTAGAGTCATAGCGAAAATTCTAGCTTCTTCGTTCGAAGCATCTAGACAACCCTCTTCAGGTCTACGCCATTCACTAAACCTTCTGAAACCCGGCAGCGTTAGGATATGCTCCATATGCCCTAGAATCTCTAGCGATGGAAAGACATCTACTCCGAGCTGAGCTCCATACCATACTATCCTAGACCACTCCTCGTATGTTAACCTACCTCTATCCACCCCTATCTCGGGATAGGATTTCCATGGAAATAGATCCTCCACGTATACAGCTAGATAATTGTATTTCAATAGGAAGAGTAGTCTTAGAAGTTTCTCGAAATACTCGAGTTTAGGAACACCTCCCCTAGCTATATCTAGGTGGAAGCATCTAAAGTTGAAGTTGAAATCCTCCTCTACAGATACCTCGGGTATGTATCCTGGTTTAAGTCTAGTTAGCTGTATTATAGTAGCATAGCATACGTTCCTATCACCCCATACCTCTACACAGTTTCCTCCCACATTAAGACCTGTACCTTTACCTTCAACCTCCTCTATTACCCATTTACCCTTAGGTATATTGAACTCTCTAGATAGAAAATCGGGGATATTCTCGAAGCCATCAAATTCGATCCATCTACCTGTAAACCTTAGAGTTTTAGGTTGGGGGACTATCTCTACCTGCATCGATGAAAAAGAATCTGTTTAAAGCCTATTTAAGATTGACTCTATGAATAGCCAGCCGTATATGTTTAGCTCAAGGATAGCTTATATTCTAGGATTAACGTAGACTGGATATGTTTCTTAGAACCTTCTCGATAGCGTATACGTATTCTTCGAGTAGCTCTATGCTTACTCTACGATGTATTACAGGTAAGCGTATGGTTCGAAGCCATATTCTTTCAGCTTCTGGACATATACCTCTCTCGTACGTTATCTTACGGCTTACGTAAGATGCATCAAACGGATAGCCTTCACGCCATACACTCCTCTCCTCGTATATGGGATTCCAGTATACTGGCAGGAATCCACGCATATCAGATGCAGGTAGACCCTCAGCTTTCAAAGCCTCTATGAAACGGCTTTTAGATACCCCGGTTTTATCAGGATGATATTGACATACATAGCCGTACCATAGACGCTCCGTCCCGGGTGCTTCGTATGGCGGCTCGAATATATACCCCAACTCTTCTCCGATGATAGATAAAGCTTTGGTTATATACGTCATATTGCTCCTCCTTATAGAATTCCATTCATCTAGATGCTTCAATTGTATAGAAGCTATAGCTGCAGCTAATGGATGAATACGATATTTAAACCCGAAACATGATGGAGCCATATCTCTATCTGTCTGATAGTATCTACGATACTTCTCCATCCTAAGTCTAGGTATACGCTCATAATGCCCTAAGATACATGCTCTCTCATAATACTCCTCGTTATTCGTTATCATAACTCCACCTTCTATACCCGTCATAAGTTTATTAGCTTGCAAGCTGAAGCAGCCTATATCGCCTATCGTACCAACCTTCCTACCCTTATACTTGGCGCCGTGAGCATGGGAGCAATCCTCTATCACAGCTATATCATGATCCTTTGCTATCGAGATTATTTCATCCATAGGGGCTACCGCACCATACAGATGTACGACTACTATAGCTTTAGTCCGATGGGATATCTTATGTTCGATATCCCTCGGATCTATACAACCCGTCCTAGGATCTATATCGCAGAAGACTGGGATAGCGTGGAGAGCTAGGATCGGAGCTACTTGTAGATGCCATGTATAAGCTGGTGTTATAACCTCATCCCCAGGCTCCACACCGACGGCGAAGTATGCTGAGTGTAGAGCAGATGTCCCATTATTATGGGCTAGAGCAAACTTAACGTTATGATATGATGCGAATTCATCTTCAAACCTTCCTATATACGAGTATGGATCCCTGCTATCCAATACCTCGCATACAGCTTTCTTCTCTTCATCACCGAATATAGGCCAGCGGGAAGCTGAGTCTAACTCTTCGATCCTATTTAACGCTCTCGTACCACCTAGCAGAGCTAGATTCTCCACCATATCATAAGCTAATCGTAATCTACTAGCATAGATAAGCATCTCGGTCTATGGGTTATAGCGGGGATAGATTGTAGGCGCCGGGGAGGGGATTTGAACCCCTGATCCCCTATGAGGGGAACCGGATCTCGAGTCCGGCGCCTTACCGGGCTAGGCTACCCCGGCTTCCCTCTATCTAGCTCATTTTACCATGTAATTGGTTTAAGCTTTACCTATGAAGCCTTTCTTTCTACTTGTTCAATTAGTATCTCCGCTATTTTAGATATATACCCTTCTCTTCGTAACCACTAGCTTTCCATTAGCGTATAGGATCTTAAGACTTCAATTTCAGATATAAATCTAGCCTTTAAAGCTCCATCAGGGTTTAAGATTTTAGGCTACCCTGTTGGATCGACCAACTTAGAGGCTATATCTATCCTTACATAGCATTCCTCATGGTATTTGAGGGTATGGTGTGAAAGTTTCCATAAGGAGGATTTAGATGGTAAAGCTAAGTTTAGATTCAACATCCACTAGATAATATTCGAGTCATGCCGAGGGCATTGAATGTAAAGCAGCTTGTAGAGTATGTTAGGCGTTGCGCTGAGCTTGCCTCAGCTTTAGAGGTGAGCGGTTGGCCTAAGCCTGGTAACGTCCATAGGAGTAGGAGTCGTGATGGTACACGATTCGAGCATTTCATAGCTGGATCTATCGCTTTAGGATCGGCTATCAGAGATGCTGCTTTAAGAGGTGTTATGGCAGCTAGGGGGCGAGTACAGTTATCGAAGCTAGGGGTTGGGAGGCTTATCAGGAGGGCTGTTATGGATGTTTTATCTTCGCATCATGGTGGGAATACACATCTAGGTATCTGTCTGCTATTCATACCTCTCTCCATCGCTTCTACTAAAACATATATTGAGAGAGGTGGGTTTGAAGAGGATGTTTTAAGGAGGAATATCGATAATGTGATACGTTCTACTATACCTATAGATACTATCAATGTGTATAGAGCTATAGCTACGGCTAATCCCCCTAGTAGGATGGGCAGAGTTATCTATGGTAGAGCCCCAGATCTATACGATAGTAGCGCGAAGATGAAGATCTTAAGGGATGGTATAAACTTATACGATGTTATGCTCGAATCTTCATCATACGATAATATTGCTAGGGAGCTTGTTACATGTATGGAGATATCGTTCGAATACGGGTTTAGGTATCTTATCGAAACTTTCGAATCGACTAAAGATATAAACACAGCTATAGTTCATACTTTCCTTAGGATTCTATCTATGTTTCCAGATACGTTTATCGCTAGGAGTGTAGGGCTTAAAATCGAAAGCGATATAAGAAGGGCTGTGGAGGTAGGTGTGAAGGAGACTTTATGGGTATCTATAGAAGCTGGGATGATACTAGATCTGGGAGGCTTAACTACGGATAGAGGACGGGATGCTCTATGGAGGTTTGATGAGAAGCTTCATAGCTTAGGTAGAGAGTATAATCCAGGTACGACTGCAGATCTAACAGCTTCATCGCTTATGATAGCTTTACTAAACGGTTTGAGATTCTAGGTGGCTGAATCTATGGATGTACGTGAAGGATATTTCCTAGAGACCGTCGAGGGTTTGATATTCGATGTTAAGGGGTTAATTCATCCGCCTGATAGGGTTATAGCTTATCTAAGGTATTTCGAGGAGCCATCTGGAGGTAGGGTTAGATGCGGGAGAAGGTATAGCAAGGTCTATTCTCTAAGCGATAGAGACTTCATCCTAATGATGGGGTATCCGCACTACATCTACTATGATCATGTATTCGATGATTGGATGGAGGGTGTACCTAGACATCTAATAGCTAAACTCTACGATCCGGTAGAGAAGGTTTCGACGTTATCCAAGGGTTACGATATAGATATCGTAGAATCTCAAGCGTTAACGCTCGTAAATATCCTCCACGATCTTACAGGCATCCCCACCGATTGTATCGGTATATCTGGATCTATACTTGTAGATCTACATAGTTTTGATTCCGATATAGATGTAGTAGTTTATGGTAGGAGGAATTGCTTCACTATACACGATATGTTGAAGAATCTACTAAATAGTGGGGAGGGTATGTTCTCTCCATATTGTTTAGATGATCTTAGGAGACTGTATGATTTTAGATCTAGGGATACATGGATGTCTTTCGACGATTTCTGTAGGATTGAAGCTAGGAAGGTTCATCAAGGAAAGTTTCTAGGTAGGGATTTCTTCGTAAGGTTTATACCTGATCGACATGAAGTTGGGGAATCCTATGGGGATAGATTATATAAACGTATAGGCTACGCTAGGATAAAGGCTAGGGTGGATGATGATAGCGATTCCATATTCACTCCATGTAAATATATAGTTTCCAACGTTGAGTTTCTATACGGCGTCGATTATGCTAAGCCTCTAGAGGAGGTCGTCTCCTTTAGAGGTAGGTTCTGCGAGCAGGCGAGGAGAGGGGAAATCGTAGTAGCGGAGGGTAAGGTTGAAAAGGTTGTAGATAGTAGTGGATATGAGTATTATCGACTAGTTGTAGGTAGTAGACCATCAGATTTCATCATTAGTAGCACCATCTAGATCTACATAGGTGTTCGTGGAACGAGCGTTTCTAGAGGTTTCAGCTCTATAGATACTATTCTGGGAAGAGCGGGGTTAAACCCTTCCTCTTCGCATACTCTATAGCTTCAGCCTGCTCCTCTATGGATAGCTTTCTAAATCTTACAGCGGAATCCAGTACTAGGGGCCATAGCCTTACATCGCATGGAAGGGAGTATGTAGCTACAGGCTCTTGGGATAGCGTAAACCATACAGCTAGATCTATATCATACGGATCATCTAAGGGTTCATACCATGTCGAGTATCTCCTCTCATCCTTCCATCTACCTTTAGCTATAGCCTTTATAGCTATGACTGCTATATCGCGTTCGATAGCTTCTCTGAGGATAGGTCTAAAATCGTTCTCAGGAGAAGGTGCTGTCATGCTAGCTATATTCACGGGTAGTAGCACTGAGTCGAAGTCGAATAGTTTTAGAGCTTTCAAGAGTATACGCATATCCCTATGCCCGGTTATACCTATATATCTCGTCAACCCTGTATCCCTAGCTTCTATGAAGGCTTCTAATGCTCCTCCTGGACTGAAGACTTTTTCTATATCGGTAGGCTCTCCTAAAGCGTGCATCTGGTATAGATCGAAGTACTCTACACCGAGTCTATCTAGGCTTCTATCAAGCTCCTTTAAAACCCCCTCCCTCGTACGCTCCAATGTTTTCTCCGCTATGAAGAGTCTATCCCTGTACATCTGAATCCATCTAGCCAACCTATATTCAGCTTCACCATAGCTCGGAGCTACATCGACTATATTCACACCATAACTTAGAGCTAACTCTATAGCCTTATCTGCTTCCCTCTGATCTAGCTTACCTACACCGCATCCGCCGAGCGTCAATATGCTAGCTTCATAGCCTATACGGCCTAAACGCCTTCTCTCTAGGAGAGGCATAGAATATAATTCGGTGTTATATCTAGTATTTAAACGAACTCTCTATCATATATCTAGGAATACTTCATGGTATCTCTGAGAGCCTAAACCGATTTTCTCAGCTGCTTCGAGAAGTATCCTCCAATCTGTACCTCTTATCTTTAGTATCTTATCTGATCCAGGATCTAAAGCTCCCGCATCCTCTGCCGCCGATCCGGGTATACCTGGAGCTGCTACTATCTTATCGGCTACTAGCCTATCCAAAGCTACAGGATCTCTAGAAGCGAATATACCTTGATCCGGTACTATAGGTGTATCAACCCTCCTACCGCAATCGCATTGAGGCGTTATCTCTACGGCCACGTTTATGTACGCTATCCTACCATTCAAAGCTTTCGATACTGCTAGAGCTGAATCAGCTATACGATACTGTGTCTCAGGCGGTTCCGTTCTATCAGCTGTTAAAGCCTTCTTTGGACATACGTTAACGCATATAAGGCATTGATTACATCTGGAGGGGTCTATTACAGGTATACCGTTTCTAAGCTTTATAGCAGATAGCTTACAGTATTTAACGCATAGACTGCATCCATCGCATAACTTTACATTGATCGATGGACCTGAAGAAAAGTGTATCCTACTTTTACCAGCACGACTGACGCATCCTACACCTACATTCTTTATAGCTGCTGCAAAGCCTGCGGATCCATGAGCCTTAACTCTAGCTATCGATACTAGGAAATCTGAGTATGCTATAGCAGAAGCTATACGTGTCTCTTTAAGCTTTAACCCATCTATCTCGATCTTAACCTCGTCTAAACCCCATAACCCATCGGCTATGAGTATAGGTGCACCTAAGGTTTCAGATGTGAAACCGTTAGCTATCATCTCACGTATATATCCTTCAGCAGTACCTCTACTACCCATCGGATTATGCCCTACAGTTTCGGTTACAAACGGTTTACCACCCCTAGCTTTAATCACTTCGACTATCTTCCTCACATATACCGGTCTAAGATACCTTACACTACCGTATAAACCTGGATGAACCTTCACAGCGACTATATCACCTGAACCTATATCTTCGAATACACCTGATTCCTCTATCAACCTCTCCAGCTTAGAAAGTATATCCATACTAGTAGCTCTATAATTCACCCAAAACACATCCGACATAGCTATAACGCTAACAGATGATAGGATGCTACGATTTAAATATTACCATAACTTAAAGCTTCAAGTAAATGGGTGAAGTACGACGATCAATATAGCTTTGGATAGGGTTATCTAGGCTTATCTAGGATTTAAAAGTTTAAGCTTAAATGGTAGTATAGAGAAAGGGAGGGGAAAAATAAGGCTATATTCTAACGACCTGCTACATTACAGCTAGGGTTGTCGTTAACTGGTATAGACCTGTTATCACTAAGGCTGGACCTGTAGCTACCGTTAAGCCTATAGCGAATGGCATAGCTACATCCTCGTATAGCTTAGCTCCACCAATCCTCATAACGATAACCTTAGCTATGTAGGCTACGATAGCTGGTGTTAGGACTGGAACCATCATCCAACCCATACCCATCGTTACTCCTGCAGGATTCAGTGGGAACCATGGATACTTCGCATGTAGAGCATAGACTATAGATACTATCGCTGCACCTATAGAGAATAGTATCCACTGTGAGGCTCTAGGTCCACCAGCGCTTAAACTACCTCGATAGTAGTCTCCTACCTCGGTTATACATGCATATGTGGGGCCCCTCTGATAGTAGTTATGGGGTGCACCCGTATAGTTGAAGATCGATAGGTTTAAGGCTCCGAAACTATGCCATAGAGCTGTTAAGTAGAATAGCGATATAGGTATACAGAATGCTATGGCTATAATAGTTCCTAGTAGTACATGTTTAGCATGCAGACCTTCGAGTGAAGCTACCTTATAGCTTTGTAGTAATGTAGCTACGGGTGTTGATCTAACTACACTGAAGTACCATGGGTAATCGCTCCTCAATACGAGATATCTAGCTTGCAGATCTCTTACAAAGAATGGTGATGCTGGATCTGCGATAAACCAGTGTCTAAATGTATACGTCCAGTTATGAGCCCAGTAGTTATCGTTTATCGGATCTGCTAGTATACCATACTCTGCGGCAACCCTAGCTCTACATACCATCCATAACATATACATTAGATAGTTTATGAAGCCCCATACGACTGGCAGGTTTCCTATACTAGCATACCACCATAAAGCAACAGAGATAGCCATGAATAGTATCAGAGCTGATAACTGCCATCTATATCTTAGAGGCTCCCTAGCCTCAACCTCAGGCGGAGCCCTACCTAGAATAGCTCTTATACTATTCATAAGCTCTCCTCTAAACGTTACTAGTATCGGGAAGAATACTAGCGCATATCCAGCACCGAATGATATGAAAGCTACAGCACCCCATGTATAACACCATCTCTGCATGTTAGGTCCAGTCCAGCTACGATATACTGTGTGAATCCAGCCGTGTAGAGCCGTTATATTACCTGCACCTTGAGGCTCCCAGTATCCTAGCCAAGACATCATAGGCCACCAAACCCAGTGAAATACTATCGCTGTTACTATATAGCTGAATAGAGTCTTTACAGGTGCTAGGAATGATGCACCTATCCAGAACGTATCAAAGTTGAAGCATATAGGAGCAAGAGGTATTATAACGTATTGGGTTAAATCGAAGCCCATATTAGTACCTCCAGCAGCATATGGTGGTGGTGTTAGTCCTAGTCCTGGTAGTGTCCATGCCCAGTATCGATATATCGATAGGAATCCTATTAGTAATCCTAGCCATAGCCATACGTTTTGGAATAGTCTTGTTCCTCCATCAACCTTCTCGTATGCCATATCTATAAGCTTAGCAGCTGCAGTAGCATGTGGGAATGGTAGAGCTTCTATATCTATCCACTGCCTCCTCCATAGTGTTGCGAAGAATGCGAACATAAGATAGTATGGTATTAATCTAGCTGTATGGAATAGTAGTGCAGGCATCCACTCAGCCCATGGTACTGGTCCACCATACATCCAAGACTCCCAAAGCTTATCGTTGAACGGATCGGGGCCCCACTGCCAATGAGCAGGTTTAAGATACTCTAGATTCCATCGGTGGAAGGCTGGAATCTGACGAGCAGTACCCATCATAGTGAGGACGGGTAGTACACCGTAGAATGATGGGATCATCCAGGAAACCCAAACCATAGCTATGATTAACGTAAGCTCCTGTTTAGAAAAGCCGATCCTGGAAAGCAATGTTCCTAGGACTGCTAATACGAACGGCCAGAATAGTACATATGAGAAGTCTGCAATCCAGTTTGTCCCCCAAACCTCAGTACCCATACCCCATAGAGTACCGCCTGGTGTGAATAAAGCCATAAGACCGGAATAAAGTACTACTAGTATCGATAAGATTAGACCTGTTATATACGCGGCGGGGCGTACGATAACCTCGACGCGTTTTTCACTCATAACTTGAAATAAGTATTACATAGGATGGGGGTAATAAAATTTGCTATTCTATCCTAATGAAGATCTACGATATACCTTTATTCAATCTGGAGAAGTTATGATAACCGGAATAAAATAATAAAAAACTAAAAATACTGGGTTATATCATAATGGCTGAATACTCTTTTAGTATGGTGCAGCCCACATACTCTTCATGATAACAGCTAACCCTGTTCCTATAGATACTACTAATCCTTGACCCAGTAGTATTCCTGCGAATATTATACCTCTATATGCCATCCACCACTCTCTTCCTACAAGCCTCATAACAACTCTACCTATTATCGCTCCTATGAATGTAGCTAGAGCTCCAGGTATAGCAGAGCCTATTCCTCCAGCTAATCCTACTACGACTGGGGCAAACCTGAATCTATCACCTATCAAGTATAATGCTGCACCTACAATGAAACCATACAGTATACGTTCGGTTCTAAAGAATTCTGCAGCTATGGGTGATATGAATATTGATTGGATTGTAGCTATAACTGGCCATGAATATAGTACTCCTGGATATACGGCTGATGGTATAGGTGCTAGGCTCCATAGTGATTGCATAGTTATGAAACCGAATAATAATCCTAGCGGGAATATTATCACTGTAGCTATTATGAAGTCCTTCTGCCTAGTCTCTGTTAGATCGCATATCTTGAGCGATGAAACCCATGATGATGGTAGATATATCGGGACGAACCATGCATCTATACCCGTGTAGCCTACAGCTTTAAGAGTCATCTCTCTAACGTATGGTATACCTACACCTACACCTAGACCTTCACCCCTAACCGATATAAGTAGTAGTAGGAATGGCCATATAACATTCAAGGCTATATATACGATTATAGGCATATCTGGTGCAAGCCAATAATCGAGGATTGATAATCCTACTGTCGAAGCTAGGAATAAAGCTAGTATGAGCCATAGAGGCATACCTACTGTAGCAGCTCCAGCCTTCCTTAACGCACTGACAGCCCTAGATATAAGCTCTGGGTGGAGTAGTAGCGGTATTACACCCATAGCGAGGCCGAAGCCTACTATAGGCATAGCCCAAGCCCATAACGTCGTCCTCTGCCATATAGTCTGTATAGGCATACCGTACGTATACTCTTGAGCGAAACCTGTAAGACCCATAGATACTAGGAGCGGGTTACCTACCATCTGTATGGCTAGAGCACCTATAAATAAACCTAGAGCTGCCTGGAATGGTATTATGAATCCTGTAGCATATGTTGATAGATCTGTAGCTATACCTAGAGATGCGCCGGGTAGCACCATATGTATATAAGAGTTCCAGTCGATCCATGGTACAGGTATAACGGATAATTCTACATTCCAGAATACCCGCCCTATCAATGGCAAGGTATATAGTACGAATGCGTATGCCATCGATACTGCTGCCGTACCTGCTAGAACACCCATCCTACGCCAATCCCTCTCGATAAGAGCTTTAGTCGTATCTACTACAGGGTAGACTAATGGGAATGGAAGCTTCTCTGCTACAACATATATGTTGTATGTTAGGACGCTCATAGCTAGATCCCCGAATAATGCTGCTAGGAAGTATGCTATACTCCATACTGCTACGATAGTCCATTCTGGATGGAAGAACGTTCTCGTTATCCAGGGTTCTGGAGATATAGGTGAATAGAACCATGGTATCTTCTCAGCGATACCTAGAGCTTTAGCTATAGGTGCATATCTCAGGTATAACTGGTATATCCATCCTGGGTGGGATAGGTTTCCTACGGTAGGTGCTAGGAACCACCAATACTTAATCGTCTGACCGCTAACAAGGTATATTATCACAGCTTCCTGCAGGGTGAGTTTAGTTCCTGCGAATACCGCTGCAAGCTCTACGAATAATAATATCGTAGCCCACTGGACTGCACCAAGACTGGGGGTACCCCCGGTCATTAGATGCATATATGCGAAGGCAGCTTGGAAAACGAAAACTATATACATTAAACCTAGGAGCGATCTCCATGTCAAACCTCTCTCATACCTAGTAATAGCTTCGATCATCCTCTCACCCCGATTCTATTCTACGCCTGGCTTAATTTTTCTTGTATTGATTTAAATCTTTTCTGGTATTCTGTTCTTTCTGCTACTTTCATACTTCTCCATAGTAGTACTTGTTTTCTCATTAGGTCTAGGAATTCTCTTCCGAATGTTATCCATGAT
>Ga0209394_1000161_pt1 | contig 63011 bp, 64 predicted proteins | sample JNZ201metaG_FD_184122 | JGI IMG/M metagenome (GOLD analysis project Ga0209394, IMG submission 184122) | Hot spring microbial communities from Jinze hot spring, China to study Microbial Dark Matter (Phase II) - JNZ 20120812A (SPAdes) (version 3) ...
ACCATTCGAAAACTGTATAATTTGCAAACTCGGAACAAATGCCACGGGGATCATACCTAAAATCGGCAAGCACCTGCCGGAAACATGGTTAAGTATATTTAGCCCAAGGCGATTGATAGAATTCTTCAGAGATATGTATACAATCCCAACATGCGTATTAGAGAATTTAATCAGCACAAATAGTAGATCGGGCCGTATGCAATTAAAAAATTAAGTGAATCCTCTTGAAACTCATTCTTATTATTTTGTAATGCGCTTGAAATTACGAGTTTCCGTTTTATTTGAGATACTTGTTGGATCTGCATGTGATTTATTTGGGTGAAAGAAAAATGTGGCAAATAGAAAGGGGGTGCTTAAGGTTATTTGCCTCTTTCCTTGGTATAACTGACAACTATCACTATCAAGGTTATCGCCGCTAAAACTTGATGACAGCAATTTTTATATATTTTTTAAAAAATTTAGAATTGAAGAAATGAGGTTCTATAAATGAAAAGAAAGTCATTGTTTATTATTGTTTTCATAGTTTTCCTTTTATTGGCTACTAACTTCAGTAGTACTCACGCAGAACCAACAACTAATACACCTTTGCCTGATTTTCTTGAGAAAATATTGATTTTACTCCATCCAAATGCAAGTTCTGCTGAGTTAGATCAGATTAGAATTCAATGGGCAAACCAGTTGCGACTAAATCAAGAACGAATCAAATCTACTAATGGGGCCGTTTTGCATCCATCAACCCTAGCAGGGAGTGCCTGCCTATTGTCAGTTATATATTCCTATACATATGGTACAGGGGCAGTCTATAACCCAAATGCAATAGTAGGTTGGATTGATTATAATTTCGCAAGGCTATACACTCCGAACTTGGATGATGAAGCATTTATAATAGGGCAGATGAGTAGTGCTAATGCTGGTGGAGATGTTTATTTTGTCAGCAAACTAGGACCTACCACTGTAGGTAAAGAAAACATGGCTGGGAATTATTTGATTGGTTTCGTAAGTAACGACCCCTACGCCCCTATGGAGCAATGGATCTTCATAGGCTATGCAAAGATTACTTGGCCTTATTATTGGCCAAAAGCGCCGTATGTATATATTGGTACTGCTTCGCAAACATTCAGCTACATTGCAGTTTGCGCTTGGGCAGCTGGTGGCTTAGACCCTTATAATGACGTGTTAGTGGATTGTGTTTACGCTACAAGCGGGTAACCATATTGTGAGGTGATATTAGTTGGAAAAGGCAATTCTACTGGTAACAATCCTTGTTTTGGCATTCTTAGTTCCAGAATTAGCTGGATCAGTTGGCGGATCTGAAGAAGACTTTCCTTTCGCTTCTTCAATTAACATTATCTCTCCTTCCAACAGTACATACAGTACAAAATCGTTGACTTTAAATGTCAGCATTACCGCATTGATCGCGAGTAACATCAACGTTTCAATGAGGTATATTTTGGATGGAACGTATAACGGCGAGATACCCTTGACAATGCATCCTCGCAATCAATCCGCCTCCGCATTGTACGTGGGATCGACGCCCATTCCGGAATTACCCGATGGCCCACATAGGATAGATGTCTACTGCAGAATAGAAATAGATAGTGTCGGCATAAATGGCGTTTACTATCAAAAATATGTTTGCCAACGTAACGCCACAGTTTACTTTACCGTTAACACAACTTCCTCAATAGCGCCCAACTCACCGCCCGAAACCCAACAATCAAAGCCTTCCATAAACCCCAAAGTTAGCTGAAACAGCCATAGCGATAATGACCATTGGAGCTGCAGTCCTTTTACCCAAAATTTTGGTGGGCCGGGCCGTATGCAATTAAAAAATTAAGTGAATCCTCTTGAAACTCATTCTTATTATTTTGTAATGCGCTTGAAATTACGAGTTTACGTTTTATTTGAGACGCTTGTTGGATCTGCATGTGATTTATTTGGGTGAAAATGTAGAAATAGAAAGGGTGCTTAAGGTTACTTGCCTCTTTTCTTGGTATAAATGACAACCATCACTATAAAAGTTATTGCCGCTAAAACCGCCAAGGCAGTCATATAAGGTGATATTGAGTGTTCGGTGGTTGCACTGCCGCTTCGGGTGTTATCATCTGGTGGAGGATAGAGACCGCCTGCTGCTTGGTTATTGCAGAAGAAGACTTCGCCGTTATCCGCCCATACCCCAACCAAAAGGGCGTAGACACCCCCAGGGTATGTCTCATTAAGATATAGCGTAACACTCCAATAGGGATAAAGAACGTTAGCATATTTCACCGCTGGAAACAGCTCTGCAACTGCCCGATCCTTGCTTACATTAAAATTGGATATCCTTGTCATGTCAGGCATAAGATAGGAATAGTTCTTGACATATTCCATCGCAATTTCTATGGCTTGTTCCTTGGAAATATTCACAGAAGTATCCCCTATGACATATACCACGCGATGGTCGACCATTCCATGGAGAACCCCATTAAGGAAACCAATATCTAGCACCAGATATTCACATCCATTGTAGACCCGTGTCCAACGGAACCTTACCTTGTCGCCAAACGGTGGGATGGAAGAACGCTTGGTCTCTATGGTCAGCTTTAGGGAACCTGAAACGAGCGTTACGTTTTTCAGCGAGTTAACTTTATGCAACAGTTCTATCATGTCCGCCAAATTTGTTTTATAGTAGGATTGGTATTTCTTGAGAAAACCTTCAGCCGCATCAATAGGGTCAGAATAATGCCTGTCTAAAATAACTGATCCACTACGAACTTCTAGAAAACAACCGCTCACAGCACCATTTGTAACTGTACATATTACCTCAAGAGTACCCTTATTTGACTCTAAAGTGTATGTTAAAACCTCTTTCTTAAAACCTTTTAGAGGATTCACCCCAATGTCGGACGGCAACTTCACTTCACCATAACTCTTAAGAGTTAGGTTGTATTGGGAAAGGTCTATTGGAAGCACGTTAGAAATGAACTCTAATCCCTTAGCATTAGCCGTTGAAAAATCAGACCGTACCACGTAAACGGTTTCAAAAGATATTAAAATGGCGATAAAACCCCAAAAAATAATTTTGTTCGATTGTTTCATCTTCTCCTTCACCATCCAATTAGTAATTCAAAGTCATATACCTGTTACCCCAGACTATCAAGGAGTCATAAAGTGGGCAAGATTCGAAATCATAAGTACCGTATATTTCTTGTGCTAAATAGTTAAGAGTATACCAGACATCCCAACCATAGTAGTGCATGCAGTAAAAGAAGTAGCAGGCAAAGTGAGCATATTGCCATGGGGGATGGCCAGGGATCTCACTTTCGAACTGAGGGGATAACCAAATCCATCCTAAATAAACGCATGGGCCACTGGTTCCATATTTGGTCATTGCGACGTTGTGAGTGAACGCTAGTGGCAATCCAATGGGTCCATCAACGTCTCGGTAGGGAGGCGGGACGGGGTAACTTCGAGCTGTGCCGCAATGCCAAATAAAGCAGAACCGACATTTGGCTTGATTAGTATAGGGGAATATGTGTATGGAGTCTTTAGCCGCATCTGGATAGAAAGTGCATAAAAGTTGATAGTGAACGCCATAAGTGCCCCACGGGGTGCAATGTCCTTTTGAAAAAACTGTTACCTTGTCAGAGCTTTGTTCCAAAGCATAAAGAGTAAGCATAATGCTATTGCTGTAAGTGCTGGCCGTAACTACAGGATCGCCATCAAAAGGATCCCCATAGTAGAAATAGCAATACCCAGGATAATAATGCTCCCAGAGATACATAGCAATGTAATAACATGTATAAGTTGACAGCACAATCTCATTATACGTGTCACCAGGAGGATTTTCAGGTATATAGCGGTTAGGACAGAAAACCCCGCTGCCATAATAAGCGTTAACGAATTTTATGCCGATTAAATGCGACATCCCAAAAAAGCTTATAAATAAAAGCGCTAACGCTCGACTCCGAGCGAGCTTTACGACTTTCACTTCTTAACATTTTTATCAAAATTTTTAGAAAATTGTTTGATATTTAAAGATTCTGCTCAAGAATTTGGTGGGCCGGGCCGGATTTGAACCGGCGACCTTTCGGTTATCAGCCGAACGCTCCAACCAAGCTGAGCTACCGGCCCAACAATTAGTAGAATAAAACAAATACTTTTTAAGGATTTTCTAGAATAAACCTAGAATACAAAGTATCTCGTTCCAGACCTACGGCATATTTTTATTTTCAATAACAGCAATTATGTCATTAAAGTTTCAGTACGGGCCCGTGGCCCAGTCAGGATCAAGGCGCCGGCCTTCGGAGCCGGAGAACGTGGGTTCAAATCCCACCGGGCCCGCTCATCAAATGGATCCAAATTACCTTCTCCACTTTTAATTCCTGAGAATACTTATTCTTGGGTGTTAAAGTGAGGAATCTTAATATACGATTATAAGCCGCTTCTGGATTGGCTCAGGGAGCACCCGAGGAAGGTGGACCCGAATCGCTCATTTGGGGCCTCATTCACCCGTTTCTTTTGCATAATTTGCCAAGTATCCTATTTTGGTATTTCATAGATTTCGCCGAGTTTAACAGCTTTTCCCTATGCTAAAAAGTAGCAGTTTCGCTTTATATCATCACCTCAGTATATTTTCTTCGTAAGATGTTTCATTTTTGGATGCTGTCGCTAATACTGCTGCTAGCTGTCTGCTACATTGGAAGTCGCCTTCTTAAAACTTTGTTTAACTTTTTAGGCTTTCAGAATCCTATACCTCAAAAATAAAAGGATTTGATAATTTAGCGCGCGATGTATGGTTTTTTAACTTGTTCTACAGCCTTTAGAGCTGCTATCTTCGGCATGTAGTGGCTTATTGTAAGGATTGTTCCCCACGTGGCTAGTGTGACAATTGACATGGCTGATCCTACAGTGGCCATCTCATGAAGCATTACTGGTATGTCTGCAGGGTTCGCCATCGCCGTTAGGAATGGTGGCCATGGGACTACTTCGGCATGCCATACGTGTTCTAACGCTAACAGTATTACGCCTCCCCATAATAGCGCGCTAAGAATCCAAAGCTTCAACTTCTCAGCAAGGCTTCGTGCCGTCTTCTGTATGATTGATGTGATGATTGCCAGAGCCATAGGGACTAAGAAGCATGCCATTTATTTTCCTCCAGTAACACTAAACTTATATTTTGTAATACCAATATAAGTCTATCGGAGGAAAAGTCATGTGGCTTATTATCCTAGCGTTTGCAGCAGCGATCGCCACCCCTATATGGTATTCCAAAGCCGAGGAAGACAAGTATATGCTTAAGCTTCTCTGTCTCATACTCTGGGGCGCGACAATAATGGTGTTCGTTGACCATGTAATGGCCTTCCTAATGGAAGGCGGGGAATTTCTTGAGTTAACCCTCGATGCGACAGTTTTAGGCTTTGTCATGCTGACAGCCGCCCTCGTAATTTGGGAAATCGCCCTACTGCTTAAAGATCCAAAAGGTATACTATACAAAAAGAAGAGCGAGTAAATGCTACCTCACATATTTTCTTTACCTTGATCGTTTATGAACAGTTACAGGTTTAATTTGTTTAATGCCTTCTTACTTCGATTACCTTTAGCATAACTCTGTATGGGTTTTTCTGTAATGTTTATATTCAGTTTTGTTTATTCGAGACATTTGTCAACTTATTTAAATGCCCTAGCTAAAGACTTTCCATTATTTGCTGCTTTTTACACGTCTACATTTTGGACAGTAGCATGCACTTTCACGATGTCCTGGTTATGTCTATTTGATTTTTATGCTTGCTGACTTCTGTCTAATTTTTCTGCAATGTTCTCAATATCTGACCATTCGATGTAATTCTCAATCATGGATGGGATGACACAACCTTTTGTCATGGTTCCAAAAGCCTACTATCAATTTGTAATGGATCTTGTACGTGCCTTTAGAAGGTTGTCACATAAATTGGATAGTTTATGAGAGAATTCTTAGGTTAACGTTATGGCTCTCTCACTTTCATGCTAATCAAGGGCTCTTAGAAGTTGTAAACAGGATTATAAAAATAAATCCAAAGAAAAGTTAAGTGCTATCCAACAATAACATGCGATTTTAGAAAATGCTAAAATACTCCAAAATCCTGCAGCGGCTGTAAATTAATAATCCTTACGTAATAAATGGAATCACGACGCTCATCAATATCACGGTTAGCATTATTGCTGTTACGGCTATAATTATTTTTGTTTCATGTTTATCCAGCCATTTAACACTTCTTATTGTGATTTGAAATATTCTACCCCCGTCTAGAGGATAAATCGGTAAGGCGTTAAATATGGCAACGTTGAAGTTTACAAACCAAAGCCAATATAGCATGTTTGCTAAAACATGCCAGTATGGATCTAGCCAATGTGTATAAAACTGAGCAAGAGAATCTGAGAAAGGCACAATGCTAGGTGCTAAGGTTGGTGGGATCAGGTACATAAACATATTGCTTAAAGATGCTTTTTGATAATTCTTTAATGCCTCCGTGATGATTAAGTTGCCAACAGTAACCCCCATAATTGTCCGATTTCCATCTCTGGTTAAATTCACTTTGAAGGTTAATTTTTGCTTCCACTTTTCTCCTCTAGCAACTGTTACAGAAACAATATCGCCAGGGCTCTTATTATTTAGAATCTCTCTTAAATCTTGGATATCATTAATCTTTACATTATCAATGGATGTTATTACGTCTCCAGGAAGAATGCCGGCAGCTTCCGCGGGCATTTCACGTGAAACTTCATAAACATATACGCCCTCTATAATAGGCTTCAAACCACTAACAATCATTAAAAGAAGTAAAAGAGACAGAAATGCCGACACTGCGTTGCCGGCAACCCCCGATGCTAAAACTCTTGAGGAGACTGTTGGTCTACTTCTATTGAGTTGCTCTTCATCAACTTCTACAAAAGCGCCTATGGGGATGAATAAGAAGAAAAGCAAGCCGCTAGAATTAACGTTCAACCCTAAGCTTCTGGCAGCTACACCATGGGCGACTTCATGAATAGCTACTGCGCAAATTATCGCGATCCAACCATATATAAATGGGAGGAGGGGGTTTACTCCAGGTAGCAGAATGTAAGCTCCTGGACCAACATCACGAATAACTTCACCAGCATCTGGATTTGATAATAGAACGAAAAAACTGTTAAAAACAAGATAAAGCGCTATAATAGCCACTAAAGGAACAATTATAACAGCTATAATAGAAGCTAGACGCGATAGACAGAAAGATCCAACTTTATCAAAGAAGTATAGAAAAGCTCGTGTACGGAAGATTAAAAGTGGGAATTTAAACTCAAATTGTTGTGTTCTTTTCGTATTCATTCATCAACTTCCACTCTTCGTTTTCAAGCAACCACTATAAACTTTGTTTATTTCTATTTAAGCTCAGCATCATCGGTATCGATGAAAATTCAATTAAAAGAGGAAAATGAATTTACCTTTTGAAGTTCCATTCTCTGGTTGCATATTTTTCCTCTTTTAGCTTTTTAGCTAATTTTTCCTCAAACTCTGTGATTTCTCCAGGTTTAAGCTTTATGTTAAGGGATGTTTCAAAACCCTTTATTAAAGCCTCTTTAAGTTCTTCAAAGCTTACATTCCTTCTTAGGTACCTGTTGATAGATGTCACCCTCTCCTCTACAGCTTGTATCATTTTGTCTCGAATTTTTTCGCTAGGCACTTTAAGGACTGTGAACATTATCCTTGGATTAACTTCTCTGAGGATAGTGCCATGTTGATGTACAATTCCCATACCTCTAGTTTGCGCATTTCCAGAAATCTTCCTGCCCTCAACAACTATGTCATTTATTGGCTTAAACTCTGCTGGAACCCCTAAAAGCCTTAAGCCTTGAACTAACCCAGAGCAAAGTCTCTCATATGTCTTCAAAAAGTCACCGGAGATAAGCGGGTGATTTTCATTAACTATTATGCTATAGGTTAATTCGCCATCTCTATCATGATATACTGCACCGCCACCAGTTCGTCGCCTAACATAGTCTATGCCCATTCTATCACATGTTTCAATATCGACTTCTTCGGTCATGCTTTGGAAATATCCTATAGAGACAGCAGAAGGTTCCCATCTGAAAAACCTTATCGTGTTGGGCACAAGACCTTTAGCCCTAGCTATCACAATGGCTTCGTCAAGGGCCATATTATAGAAGGCGTCATTTAGGCCCGTATCTATCAGGCGCCATTCCTCATTCATTCCTTTCACCAGCCATCATTATGCACTTAGCGAAATCCTCCGGTGAAACACCTATGAGGACCACCCCTCTCTTGCTTGCTAGAGTCTTTATATGCTCTACTATCACTTTTTCATTAAACGGTGCTCCCCTTAAGGTCTCTTCAAGTTCTTCAATGAAATCTTCAGGATGCATGAAGAAATCTCCCGTTAATTTAATGTCCCTTATTATACCATTCTCTACTGTAACAGTTGTTCTGATCAATTTTCCTCCAGCTACCTTATATTCAGCTTTACCCAAGGTTAACCCTCAACTCAATCATATTATTTTTTACTTTTCATTTTTTGGAATTTTTAAATTTTAAAGTCTACCGAAAATAAGTGAAGGACTTTATTTTTCTCCATTCTATTTTTAGCTTTTTATTATGGCTTTGGCCCAACTTCCATATTTTAACCATAGGATGGCAGCTATGCCTCCTATTATGTGGCTTATGGATATTGCTAGCCATATCCCAAAGGGGCCTAAACCCACGGGGAAAGCTAGGACATAGCCGAGTCCTAGCCTAAAAATCCAAAGTCTCACTATGTCAAGGATTGTTGGGAACAGTGTGCGGCCTGACCCTCTGCCTGCTGACATCGCGCTTATAAACAAGGCGAAAAATGGTAGAGCTGGTAGCAATACATCTAGGAAAAGTATTGTTTCTCTTATTATCATTGGGTCATCTGCGAAAACGTCAGCTATCCAAGCCCTGATGGGATATAAAGCGGCTGCAGTTAAGGCTACGATGGAGAAAATTACTGTCGCTCCTTTTAAAGCTATTTCTTTTGCCCTTTCAGAATTTCCAGCACCTAAGTTTTGCCCAATCATTATAGCTGGTGCTCCACTAAGTCCCCAAAGTGCAGAGTTAACAGTATCTATGACGATGAAGCCTATGGAGAAGGCTGCGGCTACAGCTACCCCCATAATATTAACCAGTCTAAGCTGTATTATAAAGGCAAAACCGTTAGTAACACCCATTGCAAGAATAGGTAAAGTTACTTGGAGTATAATCCTGAGCCATTTAAAATTCATGTTTCCTGTAAAGTTTATCCTAATAGCTTGATAATGCTTTCTAAGGATGTAAGACAGAGCAGTTATAGATATAATCTTCCCAAAAACGTCCGTTAACGCGGCTCCTAAAACTCCTAATCTAGGAAATCCACCTATACCCAAAACCATGAATGGGTCAAGAGTAATATTAGCCGTTACAGCGAACACATTTACTATAGCAGGTTTTCTTGTGTCGCCTAAACTTTGTAGGATTGTCGTATAAATTACGGCTACATAGTTTAGGAATATGTCTAACGCTATAATTCCAGAATATGCCATAACCTCTTCAAAAATTTCCGGTGGAGTAGCCACTATCCACATAAATATTAAATTCCTAAAAACAAAGATTGTTAAACCTAAAATCCCGCCGACTATAAAAGAGAGGGTGAAAAAGCGCGAAGCCTCTAAGCTTGCTTTATCATACGCTTTAGCTCCAACATATTGAGCAATCATAGCTAAACAAGCTGCATTTAAGGCATTCATGGCTGAGTGAAAAAGGTACATGACCGGCCAAACTTGCCTTGGAACAGCAACGAGAATTTCGCTGTATTGGCTTAGCCAATATGCATCCGCGATATTATATGCCACTATTATCAGCTGGTTTAATAAGGGGGGTAAACCGAGCCAGAAAATAGTCCTAATTATCGGACCATTTAAAATTCTATCCCTATGCTTATCTACTGCTCCATAGGTTCGTAGAACTCCCTCAGACTCTTCAACCATAAGCTTTCAGGATAAAAATGAAATCAATAAAAATCTTCTCCTACGTATCCCACATAACTTTGATTTTGAAACCACTATGGGATCCTCTAAAGCGTTAACAAGCATCTATTTCAATGCCTCTCAATCGCCCTACGGCATAATGTCACTGAAAATAATGCAGCAAAACCATCAATATAGTCGCTTAAAAACAAAGACGTTAGTGCTGTTTTAGCGATTCGAAAAAGATAAATCTAGAATTATATTCTTTAGAATTCTTGTCGGGCGGTAGCTCAGCTTGGTAGAGCTTCCGAGCCAGCTCAGGTAGCTGGCTGGCGGAGAAGCTGTAGACGCCCGCCTATGGTGGGCGTCAATCAGCCTACCAAGCGTACAGAAACCGGAGTGTCGCAGGTTCAAATCCTGCCCGCCCGACCAACTTCTCTTTTGGGCTCTTCTCCATTTCTAAAGCTTCTGGATTCTCTGAATTCTCTTTTGAGGATTCATTCTTGGTAATTTGCGAATTGGAGCTTTCTATTGCTTGTATATAAAGCCTTAAAGCATTTTCACAGCATTGTGAAACGTTTAAACCCAAATTCTTGGCTTTCTCGAGGATTTCCCTGTCTATAAAGACGCTAGTCCTAACCTTATGAAGCATCTCTCTGTTAACCTCCAGCCCACTTGGGTGTTTGTTTTTTCCATTCTAAACATTATCGCCTGCTTTGTTGAATGAATTTTTAGAGTTTTCTGGTTGTTTATTCTTCATAAAACTTTTATTATGGAGTAGTTTTGTGATTAGGGTAGAGTTTAAGTTGCTTGGGTGTTTGCATGGAGCCGAGTAAGAAACCTTTGAATGTTCTTGTAAAACAGGTGAATTCGCATATTACTGTGGTTCTCAAGAATGGTTGCGAATATCGCGGGAAAATGATCAGATGTGATGGTCATATGAATATTTTATTGGAGGGAGCTGTTGAGTGTCAGGATGAGAAGCCTATAGCTAACTATGGAAATGTATTGCTGCGGGGCAACAACATCCTCTATATAATGTTGGATTCCATTAAAGTCTAAGCCTGCTAATCCTGCCAGTCACATAATCAAGTGCTATTTGAGAATTAGCCTCTAAAATGTGTTTGCGCTTAAAGAACCTTAGAGTATTTTCTATGTCGCGCTTCAGCAGTTCCATGGCATTTGGGTGTTCACGGGTAACATATTGAGGCCAATCAATTATGAGAATACGCATATCAGGTTTTAGGATTATGTTATACTCGCTTAAGTCGGCGTGAATTAAGCCAACTTCTAAGTACGCTTTTCTAACATTTCGGAGAATTTCCATAAGTACCTTTTTAGGGTTTGGAATTTCATTGCATTCGGCAAGCTCTGCCCCCTCTATGGCGCTCATAGCTATAGCGTGGCGATTCTGACTTATGGGTCTTGGAACGGCTACTTTTCTCAGGGTGAGCATCTTTAGGGCTTCGTATTCCCTTTCTGCAGCTTTTTTTGACCGATACAGCCAGTTTACGTCTTCCTCTGTCCAGCCACGTTTTTTCCTAGTTTGACGAAAGCTTATTCGTCCAAGTCTGTGAAACTTTATAGCTATGCGTTCACCCTCTGGCGTTAATGCATCATAAACGTCCGCCTCTTTACCTACCCCTAAGGGTTTACCAAAGGCCTCTAAGATTCCAGCTTTGATAAAAGTATTTATAGCTAGGCAGTCGTAGCCAGCATAATTTAGAGCATAGCCTAAATAGGGTTGTTTAGTTTGGCGTATAAGACGAAATTTGTGAAGTTTCTCAAGTCTATAGGTAATTTCTTCGTCACTGAACTTAGAATATTTAACAATAATATCCTTTGGGACGAACTCATGTGTCAACATAGCGGCTTCAATAACCTGTAAAACACGAAAATCTTCAGCCTCAAGGTTTTTGAAGGCTTGAATGGCTTCAGCTGACATTATGCCTAAAATAAGGCATAATTGCTAAAAATGTATTTCCAATAAGTGCATAGGTAGCCGCAGTCAATAATCATTCCAGCAACTAAAACTGACATTTTTCATTTAATTCTTAATAGTTCCACATATTCCTTTGCTGGTTTTTCCACGTAAATGCTCTTTGCTGGTTTTTCTTTGCCATATTTTATATGTACCAACCCTGCCTTTTGATCTGAGTAATATGCGGTTAACTGAGCAGCTTTTAGCACTGCCTGCCTTGTTTTAGGTCCCTGCAGGATTGTTATGGGGCTTCCACATCCTTGGGCTTCAAAAACATAGTCGCTTTTTGCTTTTAACATGAGCAACTTCTGATTTTCCTCATAATTTCTTCCAACAATTATCTTATTATCCATGTATCTGAAGTGCCTGCCGATTCTAAGAAGTTTTAGATCACTAAGCGATATCCGCTTTTTATGTTTTAGAAGATCCCGAAGTTTAGCGCTGAACTCCCTATAAGTTAAAAGACAGCCCCCTGAAGGCCATTCATAACTTGTTATGCCTAACTCTTTAGCTAACATTAACTGTCTCCTCCTAGACCTCCCTCGTATATCGAGGAGGCGACTCCTATCTATAATCCCCTCTTTCTCAACGACAGTTTCAGGAAGCAACTTAGCGGATAAAGGTCTTAAAATCCTACCCTTTAAGCTTGATTCTTCTTCTATGATCATTAACGCTTTCATGTTTTGAGACATGGGGCGTTCATCTAGAACTTCACCTGTCACGATAAATTGGGCACCAATTTCCTCAGCATACTTTTTTGCTTCCTTAAGCATAAAAATTCGGCAATCTATACATGGATTCATGTATCTTCCATAACCAAACCTAGGTCTTCGGATAATCCGTAAATACTCTAGGCCTATGTCCACAACCTTTAGGGGGATACCAATATTTTTCGCAATTTCCCGTACCAAGTTTCCCTTAACGTTAATGCTAAAAGGCGTTATAAAATTTATAGCTTCTATATCTACGCCCTGCTCCTGAACCAACTTAACTGCGAGTACGCTATCCAATCCGCCTGAAAGAAGAGCTAAAGCTTTAGGCCTCTTTAATGAAATCATGACTTATCATACTCTATGAATTATGAATATTAAAGAAGAATTATAAAGATAAAGTCATCTCCCTAGCATGCAAACTTCGCGTTCGTAATCTAAGACGTGATGAAATAAAGAAATTAATTAGGGTGCTGTATCTTTTTTAAAGACCTATGGTGAGTGTGTTATGGCGTATGAAATCATATTCCTTGGAACTGGTGGTGGAAGGTTTACAACAATAACCCAGAAGAGACGCACTGCTGGAATACGTATCATTGGCGACTCTTTAAACCTTCATTTAGATCCAGGACCTGGGGCTCTTGTTTATTCCGTTAGCTCTGGTTTAGATCCAAGGAAAATTAACGCCATAATGGTTTCTCACTGCCATCCAGACCATTATAATGATGCTGAAGTTTTAATTGAGGCTATGACTGGAGGGGCAACAAGAAAGCGCGGCGTTCTTGTAGCCTCTAAGAGCGTACTAAGTGGCGGCAGTGTTTGCGAACCGTCTATTTCAAAGTACCATCAACAGATGCCCTCCCAACTAGTTGAAGCTATACCTGGTGTAAAATTTTCAATAGCTAATTTGAATGTTCAAGCTATTCAAGCTAGACATTCTGATCCTGACACTGTTGGCTTTATATTTGAGACTAAGGAATTTGGAGCTTTTGCCTATACAAGCGATACTGAATACTTTGAGGATATTGGCCGACTTTATAGGGGTGTAAGATTACTTATGTTATGCGTTCTTAGACCTGCTGGCCAATCATGGAAGGGGCATATGACCACTCTAGATGCTATAAAAATAATTGAGGAGGCTCAGCCTGAGCAAGCGATTATAACACATTTAGGCATGCAAATGATATTGGCTGGTCCAGATAAAGAGGCAAAGTACATCTCTGAGAGGACAGGTATACCGACCATCGCGGCTAAAGATGATATGAGAATATCGTTTGGCGAATCTATTGAATTGAAAACTGATAAATCGGTTTTGGGATTAGATAAATTCTTTTAAAACTTAAGCAACAATATGCCGTTAATGAGATAAGAAGGCTATACGTTATGAAGATCGTGATCCGTATAGGCGGATCAGTAGTAGCTACGCCAATAAATTCACAATTGATAAATAAGTATGTTGAAGTACTTCAGAAACTTAAAGCTGCTGGTCACGAATTAGCAATAGTGATAGGCGGAGGCGCTTTAGCACGTGAGTTTATAAAGATTGCTAAAGAGCTTGACCTAGGAGAGGAAGACCAAGATGATTTAGCAATATCGGTTTCAAGGCTCTTCGCGCAACTTTTCGTGAAGAAGCTAGGGGCATTATGTTGTGGACGAGTGCTAACAAACATCGAGGAGACAATCTCATGTTTAGCTGAAGGCAAAATCGCCGTCCTCGGGGGCTTAAAACCCGGGATGACAACTGATGCGGTTGCAGCCCTTATAGCCGGGTATATCAACGCAGACCTTCTTATTAAAGCCACGGATCAAGATGGCGTATATGACAAGGATCCTAAGAAATACCCTGACGCCGTGAAGCTTGATAGGTTAAGTTTTGATGATTTACCAAAAGTTTTAGCTGAGAAGAAACATCACGCGGGGATACATCAGATCTTAGATCCGGAATCCGTTAAGCTCCTGCAAGCTAAACACTTGAAGGTTTTAGTGCTTAATGGTTTTAAGCCTGAGAATATTCTTTTGGCTCTTAAAGGTGAAAAAATAGGAACAATTATCGAATAGAGTTTCTTTTTGATCATGTCCAATATTTTTTCGGACAAGTAATGCTTAAATATCAGTGTTGATATTGAAGTTGACATCAAAGGTGATATCATGTTTGATCCTCCCTTTCGTCACTGGCTTAGGCACATGGCCGCTGTACCAAAGGGATTTCTACGCTACCAAGTCCTTGAACTCCTAAATGAGAAACCCCTATCTGGATCGGAGATAATGAATGAAATTGAAAAGCGTACAAATGGCCATTGGAGACCTAGTCCAGGATCTGTTTATCCCCTTTTAGCGTGGCTTCAAGATAACGGTTATATTAAGGAGGTCCCTAGCGAGGAAAGTGGGGTTAGACGTTATACCTTAACGGATAAAGGTAAACAGCTTCTTGAAGAACAGCGCAAGCTTAAAACACATTTTGGAAAAGGATGTAAATTTTTCTCCCCACCGCTATTTGGGTTCATGTGGTATCGAATTCCTCATGAAGAAGCGGAGAAGCTTAGGATTGCAGCGAGTCGCCTCATAAGAGCCTTCTTTAAATTAAGTTTAAATCTTGAGGAACATTTTACTGACCAAGCCTTCAAGGAAACATTGCGCATCCTTGAAGAAATGGCTCAAGAGCTTGAAGATCTAAATAAGAAGATTTCGGGCGAGGGAAGCAGTTAAAATGGAAGTGATAAAAGCCGAAGGCTTAACGAAGGTTTTTAATAGAAGCTTGGTAGCCGTTGATCATATATCCTTTAGCGTGAAGGAAGGGGAGATTTTTGGTTTTCTAGGTCCAAATGGGGCCGGTAAAACTACAACAATAAACATGCTTATAACGGTGTTAAAACCTACCGAAGGAACAGCATCTGTGCTAGGTTATGATATTGTTAAACAAGCTAATGAAGTTAGAAAAGTTATAGGAGTCGTGCCCCAAGAGTATACCGCGGATGAAGACCTAACTGGCTATGAGAACATAATGCTTTGTGCAGATTTATATGGAATTCCTCGTGATGTAGCTAAGAAACGCGCTCTCGAGCTATTGGAACTCGTGGAGTTAACAGAATTTAAGGACAAGAGAGTTGAGACGTATTCCGGCGGGATGCGTAGGAGACTTGAACTTGCATGTGGACTAATTAATAGGCCGAAGGTGCTTTTTCTAGATGAACCAACTTTAGGCTTAGATGTTCAGACGCGTACTGCCACATGGAATTATATAAGACGTCTAAAAAGCGAGTATGGTATGACCCTCTTCATGACTACACATTATTTGGAGGAGGCTGACGCCCTCTGTGATCGTATAGCTATCATAGACCATGGTAGGATAATTGTGACGGGCTCGCCTAGCGAACTCAAGGACAGTTTGGGCGGAGATATAATCACTTTATCCATTAAAGGGAATGCTGATGTAACTGATATAATCCAAAATGTAGAGAACGTGAAAGAGGTTCGAAAAGAAAATGGTGTATATCGTATAAAGGCGATTAATGGCGAAGTGACGGCTCCTCTCATAATTGAGGCTCTGCGAAGAAAAGGCTATACTGTAACAAGACTTTCACTGACGGAGCCAACTCTAAACGATGTATATTTAGAATACACGGGCAAGGCATTACGTGACATAGAGGAGTCCCGTAGTGAAATTATGGCCCAAAGGATACACTTGAGGAGGGCGAGAAAAACATGAACGTGAGCGTTAACTCCCAAAATGTGGTTAATGAATGCAAGCCAAGCTTTTTAAGGGGATTATGGGCTTTAACTCGTCGCGAGCTTAAAAAATGGCTTAACGACCCTGTAATGTTGGCAATGTTTGTGCTTCAGCCTCTTATATGGATGGGTCTCTTAGGTAAGTCCATGAACATCAGCGCGCTCTTCTCAGCTAACAATATAAATATGCATGGGCCAATACCCATCCCCGGCAATGTTATACTTTATCCTCCTGGGCTTTCTAGTGTAATTCTAGATGGTACTGCGCTTTCGCAGATGCTCAATAATTTGGGTTTAAAAATAATGGAGAATACGTTCGGTGTTACAGATTACTTCAGCTTTATGGCTGTGGGTATGATCTCCATGATCGTTATGACTACAACAATGTTTGTTGGCATGTCTATTGTTTGGGATCGCCGCTTAGGCTTTCTAGATAAAGTGATTAGCACGCCGGTTTCAAGAGTAGCCATCATATTCTCAAAGATTTTAAACGCTGCTCTGAGAGCTATCTTCCAAGCGACAGTGATTCTAGTACTCGCTTATCTTCTAGGATTGAAATTAAGCCCAACTTTTACACTACTTAACCTACTAGGGGTTTATGCTGCCATATTATTGTTAAGCATTGGGCTCTCATCAGTTTTCATAGCCTTCTCCATAAGATCCACGAGGATGGAGCGCCCTATGCAGTTCATAAGCTTAATCACGATGCCTTTAATGTTTGCAAGCAATACTTTTTTCCCAACAAATCTTATGCCGGATTGGTTGCAAGTTATAGCAAGTGTGAATCCTCTGACATATCTAACAGACGCCATTAGACGCCTAACTATCATGCCTATGGATATCCCTACCCTAGTGTTAGATTTTACGTATTTAGGCGCATTTGCGGTGGTTTTAGCCATAGTTGGCATCTTCTTGTCGTGGAAATACTTAACAAAGTAGAAAAGTGATGATTTTATGGCTATTGTTGAAACTGTAAACCTTAAGAAGGTATACTTGCTCGGCAAAGTTGCTATAGAAGCCCTTAAAGGTGTAAGCCTTAAAGTTAAAGAAGGCGAGTTCCTATCCATATTAGGGCCCTCTGGAAGTGGGAAATCGACGCTTTTAAATCTCGTTGGAGCCCTAGATAAGCCCACCAGCGGAAAAGTCTTCATAGAAGGCGTTGATGTCTCGATCTTGGATGATAATGGTCTTGCAGAGTTAAGGCGTCGCATAGGCTTTGTATTCCAGTTTTTCAACCTGATTCCTAGGTTTACAGCTTTGGAAAATGTTGAGCTTCCAATGGCTATCGCTGGTTTAAGCAAAATGGAGAGGCGAAAGCGTGCTATTGAACTCCTCGAAATTGTAGGCTTAGCAGACCGGGCGAACCATAAACCTACTGAATTAAGCGGAGGTGAACAACAACGGGTGGCGATAGCCAGAGCTTTAGCGAATAATCCACGTTTTTTACTTATGGATGAACCTACCGGAAATGTTGACTCGAAAAACGCTGATGAGATAATGAGGCTTGTAAGACATTTGAACGAAGAGAAAGGTGTAACGATAATAATGGTTACCCATGACCAGCGCCTAGCTAAAGAGGCAAATCGAACTGTATACATGCTGGACGGCCTCATAGTGGATGAGGTGGTGAATAAGCCATGAAGCCAAAAGATGTATGGATGTATGCTTTTAGTGCCATAAAACTACGGAAGCTCCGTGCTGGCTTAACCACATTAGGTGTTATTATTGGCATAGCCGCTATAGTGGCGCTATTGTCAATAACTCAAGGATTACAGGAAGCAATCGCTACTCAACTTCAGAGGGGATTTGCAACGGACACGCTTATTATTTCAGCGGGCGGAGGAATGGGCGGAGTGGAATCAAGCTTCACACTCTTACTCAACGATACTAAGACAATAGAACAAATAGAAAATGTCACTGCAACCCTCGCCATCATACAAAGAGTTGGTTACATAAAAAATGCAGATGGAAAAACCCTCCGCGTCACAATCGTAGGCATTAACTTTGACTCATATAAGAGTTTTTATGAAAGCACATTTATAGCTGAGCATGGGGAAATTCCAATTAATCCGGGAAACATCGCTGTGGTTGTTGGTAAACGGGTAAGTGATCCGTGGGGAAACGGGACGCTCTTCTGTACAAAAGATGACGATGTTGAGATAATTTGGACAAACACTACATCTAGACCCCTTAGAAATGAGTCCTACGTGGGCAATGTAGTTGCAGTTCTTCGGGAAATCGGAGGGTTCAGCATAGGCGGGCCGTCTGATGTAAGTGTTTACATTCCGATACAGCAAGCTCAAACCTTTTTCGGGACGGATAAGTGCGAAATGATAATTGTTAGACTGAAAAATGACGATAGAATAACTATTGAAAGCACAGCTAAAGCTATAAGAGATGCCTTTGGAGGGCAGGTAACGGTTACATCCGCCACTGCTGTTCTCAATATAATCTCAAGTATCTTCTCTACCATAGGACTTTTCCTGACAGGGATAGCTGCAATATCCCTTCTAGTAGCTGGCATAGGCATAATGAATATTATGATCGTCTCATTAATGGAGCGCACAAGGGAAATAGGCATCTTGAAAGCTTTGGGAATGAAAAACCGTACGGTGCTGTTAATCTTCCTAACTGAAGCAACTATAATAGGGCTAATGGGCGCTTTTATGGGTATTGGAGTAGGTTGGGGTCTTGCAGAGCTAGTCGTAAGAGTATTCAGCACCAATGGGAATCTTGCCGGCGTCTCTCGGCAAGGTCAAGTAGCAACCATAAGCATGGCGAAAATAAATCCTGTCTTAACTCCAACAGTTCTGTTTGGGGCTCTGTTTTTCAGTCTTACAGTTAGCTTAATTTTCGCAGTGTATCCCGCTTGGAGGGCTTCAAAACTTAAACCTGTGGAGGCTTTAAGATATGAATGAAAGCTTTTGCTTGAAAAATTATTTTAGTACGTGAATCCTCTTTTTTGTGGAGGAGTTGCATTTTATTGTTTAGTTTCAAGAGAAGTTTAGGCGTACCAGTCGGCGGGTATTCTCGAGTGAGATCACGTCCAATAGTTACCTTTACTCTAATAATTGTGAATACTGCAATTTATTTCATAACGTCTTATCAGAATCTTTTTATGGAAATAAGTGATTATTGGGTGAACCTCGGCGGCTTTGTTCCGTCGCTTATTACCATACCAACCCAATTTTATAGAATTTTATCCTCCATGTTTCTACATGCCAACCTATTTCACATAATTTTCAACATGTATTTTCTATACCTCTTCGGTAGAGCTGTTGAAGAGGCTTTAGGTGGAGGTCGCTTTTTAGCGCTATACCTTGCATCAGGAATTTTTGCCTCCATATTTCATACAGCTTTTAGTTTTATAGGTGGTTATCCAGCATACCTCATACCTGCAATTGGCGCATCAGGAGCTATAAGTGGCGTTTTAGGCGCGTATTTACTACTATATCCCGGAACATCTCTCATAATGGGTTGGTGGTTCTTTCCATTTCCATTCTTCATTAGGCTAAAGGCTGTATACTATCTTATATTTTGGTTCGCCACTCAAGTTATATATGGGTATTTACAGGCAGCTGGAAGTACTGCGGTCTTTGCTCATGCTGGTGGTTTCATAGCTGGCATAGCGCTTCTGCCAATGGTTACGGATAGAGATCGTCTCTTACAGCTCAGGTTAACTAGTCGCATAAGCCCGCCATATTACCTAATATTTGCACCAGTAATGAAATCCACTGGTTTGGATAGAACTGCCAAGGTCATAATATCCATAGTGTTGGCTTCCTTGCTTATTGGGGCATCCTATGCTTCAACAGGGTTGGCGGATCCGGGTGATGTAAAATCGACGAGTGTTCAGTATACATGTGGAGGAGCATCCTATATCGATTATGTTGGTTTTCAGCTTCCAAAAATAGACGAGGTAATCTCCGCCATCTCCTTTGATGCCACGCGGATTCTGTTAAATAGGCTCTATGCTGCTGGGCTTCTATATGATGCGACAAAGGCGAATAGAGAGCTAACCATAATTGGTGAAACTTTTAAGGTGCCTGTAGCTATAAAGATCAGCGGCTCTATTATATCCACAGAAGTAAACATAACCATTAATAACTTCACTGGGATATATGATGCTGATGGCTTTCTGAAGCGTGGCGAAGGCGATATCGCTACTCAGGCGGTGAGTTTTCAAGTGGCTTATGGACCTGGCTACAATCCCTATCCAGTAATTAGTTATAAGCCTATTTCATACAAGTTCAGCGTTGAATCACAAACCGTTAAGTTAGCTAATTTAACACAGTACACCGCGCTAACTTCATTGGCGGTCACAGCAACCGCGATAGCTGTGATATTAACAAAGGATAAGGAGCTTACTATAATAGGTGAGGAGCCCACTTTTTACGAACCATACTTTGGCTTACCTGTATAGTAAAGCATATCAAATAAGTAGCTAATATTTTGATAACATCCATATGGGGTTTAATTCATTGGCGAGGCGACTTTACCCATTTCAGCCTGTAGTTGGTGTTGGTGCTATAATAATACGTGATGGAAGCATCCTTCTAGAAAAGCGTAGAAGCGAGCCTGGAAGAGGAAAATGGAGTGTTCCTGGAGGGCTTGTGGAATTGGGAGAAAGCCCGGAAAATGCTGTTATCCGAGAGGTTAAAGAGGAGACTGGTTTAGAAGTTTATGATCCAAAGCTCATAGATGTTGTAAACAGTGTTGTTTTCGATGAAGCTGGGAAGGTGAAGTATCACTTCATTATAATCAATTATTTTCTTAAAATTAAGGGCGGGGATCTTGGCGCATATGATGATGCTGAAGCTGTTCAGTGGGTAAATCTCAGCGAAGTGGAGAAATTTGATGTAACTGAAACCTTTAGGGGCTTTATAAGGAGGAATATAGAAAAGCTTAAGCTCCTTGATTCATTAAAATGTTAGGAAAAGAATAATCTTGTTTCGCCCATTGTTTTAACATCTAGGGCTTTAATTCTTACAACTATTGGAAAATCTTCCACAGCCTTTCCAAGCACTAGACAATGATGGGGAGGAAGCTCGCGGGCTATAGATTTAACAGTTTCAGAGTCTACACGAGCTGCTCTCGAAACCACTTCAAGATCATGCTCATTTGTAAAATTGAATAGAAATATGTTATCCGCTTGGCGGTATATGCTTTCACGAATGCTATCCGGCTGGTTAGTTATGAATGTTGTAAATATGCCAAAATGACGCATTCTCGTTACTATATCATCCCAGTAAGTTTCACGTAAATAGAGGTGGGCTTCCTCTGCGAATAGAAAAACTGCTTTAAGTCTCCAATTTGTCAACATCTCCGTAAGCTTTCCGAGGACATACTCGACAATCATGTGCCTATCCATGGCTGAAGTGTTCTTAAGATTAATAATAACGGCGCCGCCTTCCCTATTGGCTTTTATAAGGGCTTCTTCAAGCATCATGGCTTCAGATAGATTATCAGTAAAGAAGCCGGAGTTGACCATAGTGTAATATCTTGAAAATAAAGCATCCTTAACATTCTGGTTGCAATGCCAATTACGAATGGCTTCACCCAGCTCGTTAAGAGTTAAGCATCCTCTCTGCTTTAGAGACTGCCATATCCGTCTAAACTCGCGGGCTGATGTGCCTGGCAGATGTAGGGCATGGATAAGTATGCTCATAAGCTCATTTATGTGGAGTTGGCTGAGGGCTACTTTAAAATTCTCACTCGGCACTAAAACGTGAACTTTATCATAGTAAGCATTCTTTTTTCCATCGGAGGTTATCCCTAACCCAGCATATTCACCATTTAAATCTAGAACGACAACCGTGGCACCATATTGTATAAGGCTAATTATCAATAGTTTTGATAGATGAGATTTCCCTGTTCCTTTTTTGCCAGTTATTATATTAAGCTTTCCATCTAATGAAGATGCATCTATCATTAGTGGCGAGTTCTCTTTAGTCTCACCTAGGAGGATAGGTCTTTTGCCATTCACCCTTGCAAGCTTAAGTAGCGTTGATATAGGAAGACGCCTAATAACTGATTGAGAACGTGACGGAAGCCATGAACTGCTTGGTATTAATCCCCCTCCTTGAATCGTGGCTCTAATCTTGCAAATAAGAAGCTTAGCGTCTTGGATATATGTTATGTGGGGTGCTATATCTAGCGGGTCTATGTCTTCCCCCTCTATAATTTCACCACCGTCAGGCAGACTTCTAAGGAGTTCCTCTAGAACACCTGGTACATTTGCAAATTGAACATCTATAACCTGTACTATAAGGGCTCTTCCAGCTGATTCATCTTCTATAAGGAGATAGTCGCCTTTTTCTAAGTTCTCATCGGGGAAGCTTAGAATCTGAACTACATTACCTTCTTTCTTATAAAGTCTCATTATCGTCCTCACCCTTACCAAAGGGTCCAAATAGCAGCTTATGCATGTCAGGTCGATCAATAATTTTTAGACGATGTTTACGTCTGACATAGTGTTGCATGGCTAAGACTTCATTAGCTGTGAATGTGCATAGAATATGAGCTAGCCTCAGGGTTTCTGGGTAGCCGCAATTTATAAGGTCATTACCTAAAAGCTTCTCTACAGCATCCACCCTTTGGTCATGCGGGATTTCTTTATCAATATCTAGCCTAAATGCACAGTTCCCTGTTGAAAGTTTAGCTACATAAATATCGCCAAGAAGTGTCAGTGGCGGCTTAAGTTTCAAGTCAATCATTGGCACTAGATATGGCGGCTTATAGTTTACCAAAGCTTCTGTAATGATTAAGCCATTGATTCTTAGGCTAGTCATTTTAGCAAAAGCTAAGACTACGTTGCCCCTCTCTCTGGCGGATTTTAGGATTTCCCTTAGTTGCTGAATCGGTGTATCTGGTGTTCCGGCTGTAAGTGAACCGTCAAAAAGGATTATACCTCCATTGAGGGTCTTGGCGATGGAAGCTTGCAACCATCTTTCAAGAAGATTTGCCATCCTCAATGGTAACTGATTGAAGCTAGGATTGGCTGCGCCTCTATGGTTTGGAATGTAAATCCTCAAGAGGCTATTGTAAATCTCCCCTTTATTTTCTTCAGTAATATGAAATATAAAGGGGCCAAGCCGTAAGTAATTATATTTCTTATTGCTCTTCCACACACATGCCCCCCGAATGGCGATTACTAAACCCCTGCTTGTCTCGCCAAGATTTATTGATGAAGTATCTACAGCGGCTATGATTGTTGGCTGTCTGTTCAGCTTTAAGTGAATTGGCTCGGGGGATAAGTTTTCAGCTTGTATTGAAAGCTCCATGCTCCTTTGTTGAAGGGGTTGTTGATTTAATTGAAAACTGCATTTACTCATGACCTTTAGGGAGGTGAGACTGAGCTCCATAAAGCGTTGAGGAAGTGTTAAATCCATAATCGGCTGTGGAAAATTATATTTTGATGTTGTTGCTATAGTGTATTGTTCAATCACCAAGATTCACCAATAGCCAATTGTTTAAGGAAGGTTTATTTAAATGTTGTGCATGCACAAGTTGCACAATTCAATAATCAACAAGGTGAAAAATTGACGGCGCCAAGTACAAAACCACCAATACGCCTTAAAATGAGGGTAGGTGAAATAGAATTCGAAATTGAATGCCAAGAAGACCAACTGCAGTCTGCTGTGGATAGAATTTTATCGGCAATAACACAAAAACTGAAAGAGATATCTGCAACGCCTGTTGAACGCTTTACGTCACCTTCTAGGGCTGAAACCTGTAAAGGCGTGATCCAGAGCCTATGGGAGGAGGGTTGGTTCATAACTCCAAGAAGTTTAGGAGAAGTCCACAATGAAATGGCGAGACGTGGCTTTCATTATGATCGAACTGCTGTAGCTCATGCACTTATAGACTTAGTAAAGGAGGGCATACTGACTCGAGAGGGAAAGCCCCGCAGATATCAGTATGCTCAGAAGAGACCACCATAACCAATAATTCTTCAAACATTATTATGCAATTCATTTAACAAGGTGGACTTACACCTCAACCCAAATCTGAATGTTTGTAAATTTTCGGTATAATGTACGAAAACATTAAGCCAAATAAAAGTGTGACCAAAATAAACAGAGTTATTACTCCAAATATTACGTTTTTAGTTGTCACATATCCATAAAGTATTGTCGCTATTGATGATGCAGTAAATAGTACCTCTAGAATCCGGCTTAATAACTCATGTTTAATATAATCTGAGAGATTGGATGCTGATGCTAAGAGCAAGGAAATACCAAGCGTAGTCCTGATAACATCCTTCGTTTCTAATCCCCATAAAAATAGAGAAAAACCGGTTATACTCATGAAAATTGCTCCAATCTTATTCCGGCTTCTCGCCCAAGCTTCGTTCTTATGAAAGCTGTAGCATAAGCATAGGAAAATGCCCAGTATAACAGCAAAAATTATGAGAAGTATTATTTGGGCATTCATTTTACTTCATCATAGATTATGACTTGCTTACATTTTTAAGGGTTCGCCTGATGATTTTGTTAATTATTATTGTGTCTGTTTTATGTGGGAACAGTTATATTATGCAGTGATTTTGACTGTTAAGTGATTGCGTGGCTTGATCAAATTGAAGGTTTTGTTTGTCTGCTCAGGGAATGTGTATCGCAGTCCTCTTGCAGAGGCTTTGCTACGTAAACTTAGACCAGACTGGATTGTGGATTCTGCTGGACTGCGCATCGTCCTTCCCATCGCTGAAGAAGTTAAAGAATATCTCAAGGAGGAAAATGCATTAGATCTTCTCAAAAAGAGGCCGGAAGGTCTGTGGGAGAAGAGACTTATAGAATACGACTTAATAGTTGCCATGGAACCTATACACAAAGACTACATTCTAAAATTATGCCCCCAATGCCGAAATAAAATAGTAGTTTGGAATATTCCAGATCCGTACTTGATGGATAAGAGTGACATGCAAAAGATTTTCCACCAAATAAAGGCCAAAGTTACAGAGTTAGCTTCTCTGCAACCACAGGTTTATTAGGTTTAATGTTAAATATTGATTCTTATGGCTTCGATTATTTTTATTATTGAACATCTTGAACCTGAAGTTAGTAAGTGGTTATTGTTCGAATATATGCATGCTTCGGAAATCGTTGGTAAAGAAAAATTATGGTTTACAAATGTTAAAAGAATCGAGGATTTTCAAAAACTTAAAACGTTAGGGAGAGTTTGCTTAGAGAGGGCTTTTGAATTATTCCCACCATTCAAGGTCATAGTTTTAGATCCTAAAGCAAACCTATCCTTAAAACCAAATGACTTTGAGGGGAAAGAAGCCGTAATAATAGGTGGAATCTTAGGCGATCATCCTCCTAAAGGAAGAACAAGCAAACTTCTAACGGCTACTCTACCAGGAGCTATTGTTCGGAATATTGGAAAAGTTCAATTCTCCATTGATGGAGCTATATATGTCGCAAAGCTTGTAAGTGAAGGCACCCCGCTAGAGGCCATTTCAGTTAAAAGAGGCTTAAGAATTAAGTTCGATAATAAAGGAGAAATTTATCTGCCCTACGCTTACCCCATTAAGAATGGTAAGCCTCTCATCAACCCTAAGTTAATTGAATATTTATGTTCAGAGGAAATACTTGAAGATGAGGAAAAAATGCTGAGAAATTAATCATAGTCTAAGCTTAGATCGTATTCTGGGGAGCCACTCCCGTTGCATTTGAACAACTCCAAATCCTGTAAGCCTGTAGCCTCCATCAGGGTTCTTCTCAACGATCCCCATTTTTATTAGCTCACCTAGGCGAGTGCTGGTTATTTTTCCGCTTTTTCCAAGCCTGCTCTGAAGCTCCTCCCTTGACATAGAGTCGGTATTCAATACGCCTAATTTATGCCCAACATAAGCCGCTAGTAAATGTATAGCTAATGTCTCGTTATCTGTAAGTTTCACCTTAGATACCAGCAGATATGGTTTATTTTCGATAAAGCCAACAATACCTTTGCAAGCCTCAACTAGCTCACTTAGATCCATTTTTAGAGTTAGAGCCTTCGCCATTTCAAAGGCTGGAATTAATTCGCTGAAAAACTTGTTAACAGCAAGCCATACTTCATTAATGTTTCCAGTAAAAGTTTTTTCCAAGTCGCAGTACTTAACATGAATTGTTATGTTGTTTTCAGTTTTCAACTTATTTTACTCCTGAGTTTAGGAAGAACTTCCTCCTCAATCCATTTCTCACCATGAACTGTAAGCTTAAACTCAGGCCTTTTGGGATCAGGTTTGAAAACATGCCCTCGCTTAGTCATTTCATTAAGACGGGCAGGGACCATTGACTTTATACCACTTGATTCAAGGAGCTTCTGAATTTGCGTTGCCGTATTTTGTCTACCTTCAGAAGCATAGAGGATCAAACCTATAGCTTCATAGTGGGTTAGGTTTTCTTTTGTTGCAATAACGGGGCCTTCTGTGGTGAACTCAATTATACCTCTTAATTGAGCTGCCACAGAGGGTGTTAGCTTACCAGAAACAATGCCGGATACTTCTTCAACAAAGTTTTCTGGAATCTCTTTAAGTAGATTTAGCACATCATTAGGGTTTTCGCCTTCAATCACAATTTCACCGAATGAGGTTTTAATGTGAACTTCAATTCTCTTCATAAGTCTCCCTCAAGCTAAAACTCCTTTATAATGCTGGCACCCCCGGGGATCCTTTGCATGTTTAAATTAATTTACCACAGATATAAAAAGTAAAGTGGTTTGTATTTTTAGGGTTTGCGTACTAGTTTCTGTTAATCCTTGGTTTTTAACATGTAATTGCATAGCAAGCTTGAAAATGACTTTCAGCCTCGCATTTTAACTATATAGAGAATAAAAAGCCCAACTATGGAGAGTGGTGCTGCAACTCCGATATACGGGATTATCTTAGTAATTAAAGGAGGCTCCTCCACCCTAATAATGAAGGGACCGTAGCTACAACCATGAATCTGACCATTCCCAGCGTATTTTGCCTCCAAAATAAGGTAGCCGGGTTCTTTAAGCGTAAAATTCGCTGTAAAAAAGCCGTTTTCATCAGTTTTACATTCTATTTGGTTGACTTCATCTTGCATTTTAAAGGTGAATGTTATAGTTTGACCACTTATCTTGGGAGTTAGGAAGCCATTTATGATGATTTTACCACCAACGGTCACCTTTTCAGGCACACTAGTTAAGTTTATGGCAGAGGCATGTTTTACTATATAACTTCCTTCAGCTACCATTTTATTCATTAAAACGTCGATAGCTTCAACTCTATATCTGACTTCGGTACCCACAGCCTGCCCGGGTATAATTCCCTGGCACGTATTATTCCCAATGATTTCCATTTCCGTTTTATTAGTGGTTTTCCAATTGTTTGTAGAGTAGATCAGACTTGCATTTTTTAGGTTGAATGGTGTTGAGATATAGGATATGCTGATTTCCGTATTAGGGTAGACCTGTGTCGGAATCTTAAGCGGTTTTAGCTCAGAGCCGCCGAACTTTGTCTTCACTAGAAATTTTATTGCACCCCTCCCTGATTCACCAATGAAGACGAGATGATAGGTAATCGGTTCTTCTGTTCTTAACTCCTTGGGGAGAGTGAAGTTTATAAGCATGTCTTTACCATAGTCCCCGCAACTTGTGTATGCTATGCCTCTATAGCCTTTACTTTCCAGGTTAAAGCCGCCGATAACATCCTTGACTTCGCCGTATAATCCAGGCTCCCATGGTAGAGGTATCCCCCCAACGATGGTTTTGTTCTTAGCTTTTGGATTCGTCATTAGATAAAGTCTTGCCTCGTACATATCTAATGTTTCTGGGACTTCGATCCAAATCTCTATACGAGAGCTATTTGTTACAAATTCGTAAGCCCAACTTGTGCGAAACGACGGGTAACCTGTGTTGTTTTTTCCTTCAACATAATGTTGATACCACTTATTGCATTCGATGTGCTCTATAATCATAAAGGTTGCTCCCTCGGAGCCGTGGCTTTCTTTAGCATCATTGGCAATGACGAAAATGTACTCCCCAGAATGTTTAGGAACAAAATATGGTTCCAAGCCTGGAGTTACTATGCTTTCTGGAATTCCAGCAGCATTAGTGCTATGGCACTCGAGTTCACCTAGGGGATTATAAACAAATATGTCATAGTCTGTTTTTGGGTCTGAACCTAAGTTAACCCAGGATCCATAAAGGTATATGTGATAGCTTTTGTTAGCTTCTAGGGGACATGCTACTTTACAATGACTGCCTATTGGGATTTGTCCATCATTAAATCGTATCGGAAACATAGGCTTTTTAATTATTATCGTCTCAGCAGCGCCTTTTTCGCCATTAAATTTTACATGTTGCTGATATTCTGAATCATCCTGTATATTTGCAGAGACATAACCAATACATATAATAGCAGACAGTGCTAGCGCCAATAATCCTGAAGTCATTCTTGTTCCTTTCATAGAGAACCTTAACTTATATAGAAGCTCCAATCTAGCTTATTTTTTGCGAATGCGCATTACTTATTTCAAATTAAGTTTGCTCTTCAATATGTTACTCACAAGTTTGGCGTCAGCTTTGCCCCTTAGCTCCTTCATTATTACCCCCATAAGAAACCCAAAGGCCTTGTCTTTTCCTTCATCGATTACTTTTCTATTTTTGATTATTATGTCCTCTATGACTTTTTCAACCTCTTCCCTTGATAACATCCTCAATCCGAGACTTCCTAAAGCTTCATAAACATTTTTTCCCTCATTCTTCGCCAGCCAAGTTACTATCTCTGGAAGGGCTTCTTTAGCGACTTCTCCCTTATCTACGAGCCTAAATAGTTCTAAAAGCTGATCATCTGCAATTTTCTCTACGGGTATACCCTCACGTTTAAGAGACTTCATAGTTTCTGTTAGAAAAGCTGCTACAAAAGTTGATGAAACCTTTGTCTCTTTAATTATTGATTCAAAAATTCCCGAGTACTCTGAGTCTAAAAGTTGTTTTGCCAGCTTTTCGTTAAGGTGATGCTCTGATATGAATCTTTTAAGCTTTTCTTCTGGCATTTCGGGAAGATTGGCTTTTAATTGGTTGATGTATTCTTCAGGTAATCTGATGGGCGGGATATCTGTTTCAGGGTACATTCTAGCTGCGCCCGGTCGGGGTCGCATGTAACTAGTTGTACCATCTGGCTTCGCGACGCGCGTTTCCTCAGGTACACCCTTTATGGCTTCTTTAGCCCTTTCAATAACAGCCCTTAAAGCATCTACAGCGTTTTCAGGTTTATCGGCTATGAAAACTACAGCGTCCATTTCTCCGGCTCTAACTCTCTTCCTAAGAGTTTCAATTTCTTCAAGGGTTATTCCATAAGCTGGCATTTCATCAGTATGAAATATTCCTCCAACTCTTCCCCAGAACTTTGCACGGTCAGCCATTTCTGTCCCTAGACGCGTTCCAGGCATTAACTCCCACTTTAGGAGGCCTGCAAACCTTGGCAACTTTACTGCAAAAACTCTCATTCCGCCTTCTAAAGCCTTGCGAATAACCTTGCAAGATGTTTGGTTAAAAATATCCGTGACGTCTATAAACTCTTCTTTAATTTCCCCCTCCCTAATACCCCTATTCCTTAACTCCTCGCTTATTTTTATAAGATTTAATTGTCTCTGAACCTCGTACTCTATAACTGTTGGAATTAATTCAAGCTCTTGTACACCTTTTATCTCTACTAATGCACCTCCATCTATAGATATGTTTAAATCTTGGCGAATTGTGCCTATCCCTCGCTTGACTCTGCCAGTAGCTCTCAGTATTTTGCCTATGGCCAGAGCTACTTGTCCAGCTTCCTCTGGTGTGCTTATAACAGGGGCTGTTGCTACCTCAAGTAATGGTATGCCCAAACGGTCTATGCGATAATGTATAATTGACCCGCTTTGTCCCGTTTTTCGAGCAGCATCCTCCTCTAGGCTTACATGTTGGATTGGAATAATTTTTTCTCCAACCTTTATGAAGCCATTTAAAGCGATAACACAAGTCCTTTGAAATCCCGTGGTATTGGAGCCATCAATAACAGTTTTGCGCATGACATGAATTTCATCCACTGGAGTAGCATTCATCATAAGTGCAGCGGTTAAGGCTATTTCAACAGCTTCCATGCTCAATGAATGAGGGGGTTCCTCATCCATTTCTACAAGACAACTCGTTTCTCTATCTGCCTCGTATAGAATTTTAACCCCTTTTTGAAACTCAAAATAAGCTGCAGGGTCTATTTGACCTAATTCGCTTTGTGTCGGCCTCAGCCGTCTTGTAAAGGTAATTTCAGTCTCCTTTTTTGAAAGTTCAGGTTTACAGCGGCAGAATAATTTAGTGGCGGTGTTTAATTGCTGATGAACTTCTAAACCAACTTTCAATCCTACCTTAGCATAATCCACAGTCATGGTCTACACCACTAGTAATTTTTCCTCAATATAGCGTTCTTTGGGAGATCTCTCCAGCAATATTAGCTCTTAAGAGCTTAACCGCTTCTTCTGTTTCAGTTGTCTGTGCTAAAATCCACATTAGCTTTACTAAGGCAGTTTCAGCTAGCATATCTTCTAAAGGTATCACTCCTAAGGCTTGAAGATCTCGTCCCGTATCATAAACATTCATGTTCACACGTCCCCATATGCATTGGGAGGCCATAGCCACTATAACACCATTGTCTATGGCTCTCTTTATAGCTCTAATGCAGTAACTACCAACATGACCAAGTCCTGTTCCCTCGAGAATAATGCCCTTATAGCCATGATCGACATACCAACTTATTACATCAGGGTTCATTCCAGGGTAGAACTTGATTAAAGCTACTTTATCACTAAATTTTGGCTTTAATACAAGTTTTCTGGATGGGTCACGTTTACGGTAATTATCTGTAAGCATCATTATGCGATTATCTTCAACCTTCGCGATCGGTTGAGCATTTATGGATTGAAAAGCATCCCGTCGGCTAGTGTGGCACTTCCGCACTCGTACACCTCTATGGATGGCTATTGAGGTATCGGATATTGTTTCATGCATCGCTACGACGACCTCTGCAAATGGAGCTTTCGTTGCAGCTAAAACTGCGCCTATAAGGTTAGTAGCCGCATCTGAGCTTGGTCTATCTGCTGAACGCTGAGCGCCCACGAACACTACTGGAACGGGCAAGTCTTGCAAAGCAAAACTCATGGCGGCTGCTGAGTATCCCATAGTGTCTGTGCCATGAGCTACTACAACGCCATCAACGCCTTCATTGATTTTTTCTGCAATTTTCATTGCTATTTCGGTCCAGTGGGCTGGTGTAATATTTTCGCTATAGAGGCTGAAGAGAACTTCTGCGTCAATACGTGCTATGTCAGCTAGTTCTGGAACTATACTGTAAAGATCACTTGCTGATAAAGCTGGGCGTACAGCCCCTGTGCGGTAATCCACGCGGCTTGCAATTGTGCCCCCTGTACTGATAATAGCAACTTTGGGCAAGCTAGGATTTTGTTGAGGCAAAGGCGGTGGGGTAAAAGTTGGTTTCTCCCCTAAGCCTATTCTCTCAACTTTTATATCAGGAGTTATCTGTACCCCAATGTTATATCCGCTTTTAAGCTTTATAACGATGTGTTTATCATCGCCATATTCATAACGTGGAATTAGTATACCTTCATAAACTTGGCCAGATTTTGTAATACGTAATAAATCGCCTACTTTAATTCCTGCCTTCTTTAGTATCTCGAGGGCTAAACCTCTATAACCCGTAAGTTCAGCATCACTCATTTCAGAGAATTCTCCTTGACGCCGCAATAACCCTAAATGATATTTAAATGCTTAATTAATACTGTTTCGCTTCTTTCGTTAGTATTTCTTAATTTGTTAAAATCTTTGACATATATGGGCCGTCATACTTATATCCAAATCGCTTGTAGTATTCTTTTGTTCCTAAGGCGCTGATAACCAATATTTTCTTTAACCCATATTCATGCCTTATCACATTTTCAGCTTCTTCCAGAAGGATTCCGCCATAACCTTTATGTTGCCATGCATTAGCTAAATGTTTCCCTACTGGCACTAGGGGACCATAGACGTGAAGCTCCCGGATTATACCGCTAGGCTGGGTTTTTATTTCAGGCCTATGGGCTTTTTCAGATGGAATACGTAAGCGCAGATAGCCTATTAATACATCATTGTCAGAATCCTCGACAGATATGAAAATTTCCTCTCCGCCAGAGGCTTCATAATATGTTTTCGAGATTTGTATTTTATCTGGATCAGGCTTTACTCCATCAACTAATAGCCTATGTCCTACTTCGCGGCACCTTATACATCGACATCTAATACCCTGCTTTTTGAGCAATTCTTGGACATATTGGCGGAGATTACTCTTTTTTACACCAGCTACTATTAATGGCGCTGGTATATCCCTTTGTATACGCATTATGCGGATCCATGGCGGAATAATCTTCTTAATCTCTACTATTAAGTGGGCCGCTTCATCAGTTGTGTATGGCTTATACTCGCCACGAATATACCACTCGTAGGCTTTTGTGCCTTCTAAAACGAGGCATGGGTAGATTTTTATCATATCCGGCTTGTAAGCTGGATTTGTGAATATCTCTCTAAAAGCTTTCATGTCCTTTTCGAAATTAGAGCCGGGCATTCCAGGCATCATGTGATAAACAACTTTAAGCCCTGCATCCTTCAATATCTGTGTAGCCTCAATAACATCAGCTACTGTGTGAGTTCTGCCCACCAGCTTATAAATGTCATCATTAGGGTTTTGAACACCTAATTCAACGCGGGTTACCCCCATTTCCAACATTTGGTCAACATGAGGTATTTTAGCCCAGTCGGGGCGGGTTTCGACAGTTATGCCTACGTTGCGTATTTTACTGACTTCAGCCTTTTTCTTCGCATCTTCGAGGCTAGTAGTATCCTCGCCTATTATGGCATCTAAGCATCGTTTGACAAACCATCGTTGATAGTCAAGCGGAGTAGCTGGAAACGTTCCGCCCATAATAATAAGCTCAACTTTATCTACATTATGGCCTATAGCTTTCAACTGTTCTATGCGGCCCATAACCTGTTTATGTGGATCAAATGCGTGTTGCAAGCCGCGCATGGCAGCTGGTTCATGACCTGTATAGCTTTGAGGTACTCCATAGCGGGGCCCCCCAGGGCAATAGGCGCAAGGTTCAGGCTGGGGACATGGGTAAGGATGCGTCATAACGGCAATAACTGTTACGCCGGATATCGTTCGTGTGGCTTTACGGCGGAGAATTGGTAGAAGTTTTTCGTGTTCTTCAGGCTTTAAGGCGGATATCAGCTGGGAGTTAGATGGAATCTTCTCAAGCCCATACTTAGCGGCAATTCGCATCTTAATATTAGCCACGTGGTCGGGACTAGGCGAAGGTAGCTTCTTCAGAGTCTCAATTATCTCTCTAAGAACTACCTCAACCATCACTGCTTGCATCCTACTACTTAAAAATTAGAGTAAAACCAAATGAAAAATTAAGAGTTAGGGATGTTATCCTCCCTCTAAACCCAGTTCTGCCCAGGCTTCCGCTGTAAAACAACCCGCTTTTCGTAGTTACGTCTATTCCTAAACTTTGGAACAGGGCTCTTTTTTGGCAGAGGTTGGATTTTAGGAGTTTGTGACCTAACCTTTCCAGCTTTAGAGAGCGAACCATGTGTCGGCAATTAATCACACCCGAAAACTTAACTAAAAGAGTAACTCTTAAACCTTTCCCAAGCATTATTCAAAAAATGGCGAAGAGAGCAGGGGTAGCCAAGTCTGGTCAAAGGCGCAGGCTTCAGGAGCCTGTCCCGTAGGGGTTCGTGGGTTCAAATCCCACCCCCTGCACCACAATCGAACATACTTCACTAAGGTTAGTATAATTTGGGTTATGGCTGTTGAGCGGGTAACAGGGGAAGTACTGTTCAAAGAAAGCTGAAGTATCTTCGTGGTTTAAGTGGTAGTCCAGAACAGATGTTCGTTCAGGTGCTGTCTAAGCCCTAAAGCGACAAAAGTAAAGAGTGTGCTTTGGAAGCTGTTAGGAGTATGCTAAGTTTTAGGGTTGAAGATTTAGAAACCAAAAATTTAGACCACATTAACAACATGGAAGTTTATGCACTAACGCCTTCAATGATCAATTAGCTGATTCATAGAATTGGAAACTTTCAGTTTAGGATTGCAGTGATGATCAGTTTAAGATGGGTGCATCAGTTTCTGGGGTTTGGCGTTTTAGAAAGACGTTAACCTCCAGAACAGAACAATAACCGTTACTGGAGTTAAGAGGCATAGGATGTGGCAATGTAAGATTAGCAATGAACTTCCTAAAAACGGCGAGTTTTCACGTTTAAAACTGCAAAGTGCCTTGATGATGCTTTTATGGCGTTATAGGCAGATGCTGGCTGATGAGCAGGGAATCCAGACTTCTTAAAATTTATTTTTCACATGTTTAGGCATTTTGCGATTAGTTGCATTACTTTAAGACTAAGGATATTGTGAAGACTCAAAGGTTTGCTAGGCACCGTAACATCCAGAGCACACCGCACTCTGTGCATATAGTCAAAAGCTGGATTAAAGAGAACGATTATGGCCTAGTCTGTGCAGAGTCTAAAAGGAGCCCTGATTATGTCTTAGATGGGTACTTATAGATTTTGATTAAAGGTTAAAGCAAGCTTGGGTCTTCATAGGGTTATCGTCCACGGGGCCAAAAGCATTAATGTCAGGATTATTATGAAGGATGTTAATGGAACCATTACGTTATCATCTAATATGCCAAATTCAAAGTGTTCAATTACGGAGGCGGCAGCTCCGGCTATCATGCCTGCGATGCCCAAGGTTGCGCCTACTGGTATGGAGAAGAGGGCCATGGCGAGGTTCCCCCACCATGATTTCGTCCGCCGTTTATATAATGCATTTCTCACAAGCCCTGTAAGAGCGTCGCCTACGGACATGAATAGGACTGGGAGGACACCGACCCAAAAGTTTCCACGTGAAACAACCCATCCTAGGGCAATTATTAAACCCCACATTATGCAAAATGAAACCTCATACGCGTTATCTGCTGTCTGAAACCAATACATAAGCCTGCCAGTTTTATGGGGAATGTAGGTTAATGCCCCAAGTATAAACGCCATTATTAAGGGTATGATTGGCGTTTCAAAGGTTAAGGGAACAATTAAAGCCACAAATCCCCCAGTTAAAACGTGAATAACCTTTCTGTTATAGTATATGGCTATATTGCCCTCAAAGCCATGTTTAACCATCAAGTCATATAGTTTTCTAGTTAAAAAGGCTACAACGAAAATCACCCAAGCGAATAAAATAGCTGTTGCCAATATTTCCTCAAATTCGATTAAGACCATATATATAAGAATTTGATGGAAAACTTATAAAATTTTAGACCGCCTAACCACTTAAGAACCTTAATGCTCGAAAGCCTTTTATTTGAATCGCCATCAATAAAATTGGCTTAGTGATGTGGAATGGATTTTCAAACAAGTAAAAACTTAGGCGGCGCAGGGTCTCTCTTACTCTTCTCAGGTCCATTGCTAGCTTTATTTCATGGCTTTGGCGGAATCCTTCTCTTAATAGGCGCTATGCTTGTTCTTATTGCATTAAAGGGTTTTGCAGATCACTACAAAGAGGCAGGCATCTTCAATAATGCTCTTTACGGCTTTATAACAGCAGTGGTAGGCGCTGTCATATCAACAGTACTATTCATTGTTACTGCTGTTAGAGTGATGGAGGAGTTAGGCTTAGATCTAAAAGATGTCGCTGGATGGCCCCGTCAAATTGGGCCTGAAATGGTCATGGAGTTACTTCGGGGTATGTTAGGCGGCGTCCTCATATCCTTATTAGTGATCTTCGTGTTTGCAATTATAACAGCCATGCTTTATAGAAAATCCCTCAACCTTCTATCTTCAAAATCTGGAATTGGCTTATTTAGTACAGCGGGTCTTCTGCTCCTGATAGGGACTATTCTAACAATAGTCATAGTTGGTTTTGTGATTATTTGGGTAGCTTTCCTCTTAATGGCTGTTGCCTTCTTCTCCATGAAACCGCTGACACCCACCGAGTCAGCAGCCTAATTCATTTTTCTGTCATGTAATTGGGTCAATTTTGGATTTTCTTAGCATGTTGGCGTTTGTTACTACGGAAACGGAGCTGGTGGCCATACAAAACTCTGCTATAACTGGGTGAAGTAGACCTAAAACCGCAAGGGGTATTGCCACCGCATTATATATCAATGCCCAGAAGAGGTTCTGCCTAATCTTCCTAAAGGTAGCTATGGATAGCCTAATAGCAGTTATTAAGCTGGATAAATCTCCCCTCACTAAGATTATGTCTCCGGCTTCAATGGCAATATCTGTACCTGTCCCAATAGCTATTCCAACATTCGCTTGCACCAAGGCTGGAGCATCATTTATGCCATCCCCAACCATAGCTACGGTTCCATACTTCCGCTGAATATCGCTAATAACCTGGGCTTTTTGAGCTGGCAAAACATCAGCATAAACATCGCTTATCCCAAGCTGCTTCGCTATGGCCTCTGCAGTTTTCCTATTATCCCCAGTTAGCATAACAACCTTGAAGCCCATTTCTTTAAGCTCTTTTACCGCTTTTCTGGCATCATCTTTAGGAGTATCTGCCACCGCAATTATCCCTATAACCTTATTATTTACAGCGAAAACTACTACAGTTTTAGCCTGTTCCTCTAATTCCTTGATTATAGTCTCAAAGCTTATGCCATCTTCTATTAATGGTTTTCCAACATAAACCTTAACGCCGCCTATAATGCCTTCAACACCCACTCCGCTAATAGCCCTAAAATCCTCAGGTGAACCGAGCTTTATTCCCTTTTCACGAGCCTTTTCCACTATAGCCTTTCCGAGGGGATGCTCTGAACCCTGTTCGAGGCTTGCTGCATAATATAGGATCTGATCCACGGTCCATGAGCTGCTAAGTGGGATAATATCCGTCACCTCAGGCTTACCTTTAGTGAGAGTTCCAGTCTTATCCATTACTATGGCTTTGACTTCCTTAAGGGTTTGAATGGCTTCTCCCCTTTTGATGAGGATCCCCCTTTCAGCTCCCATTCCAGCCCCAACCATGAGAGCTGTAGGAGTTGCTAAGCCAAGGGCACATGGACATGCAATAACCAGCGTAGATACCGCAGCTGAAATTGCAAGCATAAGCGGAGGCTGATCGATGTTAACCCACGGAAGGATTGAGGCAGCCCATCTTGATAAAGCCTTCATGTTTTCTGGGAAAAACATCCATAAAAAGAAGGCTGAAAGGGCTATAAGCAGTACTACTGGTACAAAGTATTGAATTATTTTATCAGCGAATTCCTGTATTGGCACTTTAGTTCCTTGGCACTCCTCCACTACTCTTATCACTTGCGACAGAAAAGTATCTTTTCCAACCCTTGTGGCTGCGACTTTTAGAAGTCCTCCTTGATTTATTGTACCGCCAATAACGTTGTCCCCCGGCTTCTTGTACACTGGCATCGATTCGCCTGTTACCATTGATTCATCAACAAAGCTTTCACCATCAATAACAACGCCGTCAGCAGGTATTTTCTCTCCAGGCCGTATAACCATAACATCGCCAACTTTAACATCCTGAATTGGCACATCTTTTTCTACACCATCGACTAAAATTCTAGCAGATTTAGCCTCCAGCCTTATCAATCTTCGGATAGCTTCAGAAGCTCTTCCTTTAGCTTTAGCCTCAAAAAATCTTCCAGTTAAGTGAAAGGCCATAATCATGGCAGAAACTCCTGAATAGTTAAATAGAGGCGTATATAGAGACGCAGGGCCTGTTAAGAAGGCTATCAAGGTCCCCATCGCTATAAGGACGTCCATGTTAACGCCTTTATGAACCATCACCCTTAAGGCCGATCTATAAGTCGGTAGTCCAGCCCAGAATAATACCGGAATTGAGAAAATAATCACGCCCATATTGTATATGAGCAAGTTTGGCCACGTAACGCCAAAAAGCATATCAGGAATCATCCAAGCAATAATTGGGAAAGTGCACGCCCAAGCGAGAAGCATCCTCCGGCGAGCTCTATTCATCTCCTCAATGTAAATGTCAACCTCTTCCTCAGTCTCAACTTTGTAGCCAAGCTCTTCAATTATCTTCCTCAAGTCTAAAATCGATACTAATTCAGGAATGTACTCTACTACAGCTCTTTTTGTGGCTAGATTTACACTTACCGATTTTACACCATTCAACTTTCTTAAGTTAGCTTCTATCCTAGCTGCGCATGTAGCACAGCTCATTCCACTAATTATGATGCTTATACGCCTTATCTCGAATCCCTGATAAACATTAACAGGTTTATATCCAGCAGCCCTTATCTCCTCAATTATCTCATCTAAAGTTACAAGATCAGGATCATATTCAACATATGCTTTTTCAGTAGCAAAGTTAACATTAGCCCTATATATCCCCGGCTTCTTCATTAAAGCCTTCTCTATGGATTGGGCGCATGAAACACAATGCATTCCAGCAATTTGAATAACTGCCTTTTTCTTTCCCATAAATTTCCCCTAATTCACAAGGTAATTAGATCACATCCTCATGGTCAAGCGCTTTTCTAACGGCTCTAACAGTCCTCTTTAAAAGTAATTCCGCCACCTCTTGACTTGGCCAACCTCCTAAGCCGCAGTCTGGTCCAGTAAAAGTTAATCTCTCACCAAAGCGCATTTTAGCCTTTAAAAAACGCTTCATAATAACCTCCTCATCTTCTACAAACTGTTCAATCTGAGGCTTAACCACTCCTCTACCATAAAGTTCTGCCATAATATTGTTTATATCTGTTCGAGATACGCCCACCCTAATGTTCTTATCTGCTTTCTCCAACATCTCCCTTGAAATGTACTCGATATTACGCGGTGAGGCTGCTGCCTCAATGGATATCACATCTAAGTTTCTAGCTTCCAACAGATCAGTTATTCTTGTTGGAGCGTGAATGTGAATCTGCCTTATCACACCTTTAACATCAAGGGCTCTCTCTAAAGCACCCACTATTAAATCCCTATCATCAGTTATGTCCCTGATTCCGAAGCTGGGCTCATCTAACGAGATAACAACGGTCTTAATGTGTTTAGAGTTTAAAATAGCGTTTTTGATAAATCGCCTAACTGTTTCAGCAAACATAAACAAAATATCTTCATACACTTTAGCTCCAACTTCCGCTAGGTAAAGCTCTAATGGTCCCGTTACGCATACACGAAGGGCTATAAAATGTCCAAATTCATTATAAAGCCTGTTTGCTTCAGCGGCAATAACGTAAACCTCAGGTATGATTGCATGCTCCTCCTCAACAACATATGTGCCTCTTTCCATAGCTTTATGAATGACTTCAATGAATTGCTTATGCATGTCATAGTGTTGGGGGTAGGTAGCCACGTCTAATCCTGAATTAAGCTTAATCATAAAGGAGTCTAAAACAACTCTATAAAAGTTGTTGAAGATAAACAAGTCCTCTCGAAGATCCTTACCCATAATGATCAATTCTCTAGCAAGCCTATAGGCTTGCTCAAAGTCACCCCTATTTACATGAGAAGGCAGAGGGAAACTTCCTATGTCATCAATAATCGGTTTCATAATAAAATTATATAGAACTGATCAATTAAAGATTTTTATAGGTTTGGGAAAAAGGGTAACAAATATTAAGCCCTAAATTACTTTCAATTTTACGGTGGTACTTTGCCAGGACTCTGGAAACTTCGCATATCTATGATAGCTACTCTAGCTGCTATTATAGGTTTATCTACACTAGTCTTCACCATAATCTTAAGTGTAATAGGTGCTTTCGACCTAATAACCCTAGGCATTCTAGTGGTCATATTCAATATTGGACAGTGGTTAATCTCTCCATATATAATTGACGCTCTTTATCGTACTCGCGAAGTAACTGAGGCTGAAAATCCACAACTTCACAGGATTCTCGAGGAACTAAGCAGGAAGAGTGGCATAAAGAAGCCGCGCCTTATGTTCTCGCCTATTCCTATACCCAATGCTTTTGCTTATGGGTCACCGATTGCTGGAAGCAGGGTGGCGGTCACTGACGGGCTTCTCAAAAACCTTGACATCGATGAGGTAGAAGCTGTTATAGGTCATGAACTCGGTCACCTTAAGCATAGAGACGTTCAAATCATGATGTTTGTATCACTTCTTCCAGCGCTGTTCTACTACATAGGCTACTCATTAATGATATCTGCAATGTTTAATAGGCGAAGGGAGGGGGGTGGTGGGGCAGCATTACTTGGTATGTTCTTTATGGCTTTCTCATGGATACTCAACATGTTCATTCTATACCTAAGCCGTCTAAGGGAGTATTATGCCGATAGACATAGTGCATCAATTGTGGATGACGGGGCCCAAAAGCTTTCAGAAGCCCTAGCCAAAATAGTTTACGCAACTAAGGGAATGGGTAGAAAACGTAAAGAACTACAGAATCTAAACGCTTTCAAGGCGCTCTTCATTGAGGATCCTGACCGCTCTGACGCTGATTCCATGCTACTATCTGCCGTAGTTTCAGGAGACCAGCAGCTAGTACAGGAGATTCTATCACAAAAATTAACAACCCTTGATAGAATACTTGAGCTATTCTCCACACATCCCAACATAATAAAGAGACTTAAAGCTCTTCAGGAAATTAGATGAAAAGACGGCGTAAATTCACCCTAATTTTTTATAAAAAATTATAGAAAATAAAGTAAGGATAAAAAAAGTGTTGACGGCTGATTGTATAGTTTTTCATGGTGGCGGGGAATATTCGAAGGTGACTGGATCCACTGTTGAGTAGTACCACAAAATTGTTTCACCAGAACTTACTACGTATTTATTGCATGCTGTTCCGCCATGAGACCATCCGTAAGCTGTCCAAGACCACCATCCCCAATACTTGTAATTGCTTGGCTCCTCCTCTACGCCATTTATAGCATTTATATAAATGCCCATAGGTCCATAGTCTTTGCTTTTAACAGTCCACCCAGCATTTATCATTGCATCGTATATAGTCCTACCTAAGGTACCATTATACCATATCCTAGTACCGTTGCCATAGTCAATGCCTAAATTTATAGGTGCTTCCCCGACTCTAGCTTCAAGGTCGGTATATTGATAGTAGTAGTATGCACTCAGCGAAGACGCTACTATAGCCCAGCAGAGAAGTCCTATAGAGGCTAAGGCCCATTTATTTCTTAACACCAAATCTCTCACCTCCTATAAACTTTTCTAAAGCTATAATTAAAGGAATGGAGCATACGCCAAAAATAATTGCGTTGCTTATTTCATGGAGCAATGCAAAGGGCACACCTGTTATTATTGCAACTAACAGGGGTACCCTAAAAGAGAAAGCATATACAATATTAGTAAACAAGTCATATAGCAATGTTGTTACTAAACCTACCGCTCCAAACAGTATGCTTAGGCTTAAGTGGTTTTCATTGAAATCTATGGATGCTGTCCATTTCCCAAGAGCCCCACCAGCAAATCCATATATTGTCTCTGATAGCATTGTTGAAATCCAAACTTGTGGGGCGAAACCGTATGGGTTCATCACTCCGTAAATCAGCCATATCATAATGCCTACGGAAGCTCCAATGACAGGGCCAAAAACGAAACCTGTTACGAAGACGAAAAAATCCATAACTTTGAAATTCGGTATCCCAATCAGCGCATAATTTGATCCTAAGCATAGTGCGGTAATTACTGTAATTAAACAAATCTTCTTAGCGTTTAACATTACCCGCTGGATTATCTAACCATTATTAATAAACATTGCTAAACCAGCTATCAAACTTGGTTTAATATGTTACTGATATAAACTCCGATAACCCTTTATTTTTATGATAGGTGTTTAGAATCTAGGAAGGAGACGCGTATTGTCAGCGCTGGAAAATGTTAAGATATTGATTGAAAAGCTATCGACGCTTCAAGAGCGGAGAAAAGAAGTAGCGTCGGAGGCTTTAGCTTTAGCTGAAAGAAGAAATAAGCTTAATGAAGCTTTTAAATGCTTAAAACTTGAGATCAAGAGGCTCCGTGAATCGAGAAATAAGTTAAATCTTGAATTGCAGAAGCTTAAAGAGATGCGAAGAACATTGGTGGAGGAGCGAAGACTAAAGATTGAAACTTTAAAGATGTTAAGAGGCGAATTTGACGTTTTAGAGAAAAATTTACCGTCTAAGAGCCTTAAAAGTTTATTGGATGAAATAAGGTCCATAGAGTGGAAAATACAGACAACACCTATGGATCTTCACGAGGAAAGGCAATTAATCGAAAAAATAGGGAAGCTCGAGGCACAAGTTAAGATTTATAGAAAGATCAATGATTTAAAGGGTAAGATAATCGAGGCTGAGGCTGAAATCAAAGCCATTGAGACTAAAGTGGCATCAATTAACGGAGAAATTGCTGAGATCTCAAACCAAAGCCGCATTATTCATGAAAAAATTATCAACAAAATTGGGGAAGCGAGTAACATTAAGACGGAGGCTGATAGACTCCATCAACTTTTTATTCAGCTTAAAGAGCAGGAAGCTAAATTAAGACAGGAAATAGCTGAGGTACGCAGTGAAATTCAAAGACTAAAACTTGAGATCAAGGCTGAGGAGGATAGGAAACGTAAATCTATAGAGGAGGCAATGCTTGAGGAATCCGCTAAAAAAGCTTTGGAAAAACTTAAGCAAGGAAAAAAGCTAACATTGGAAGAGTTTAAAGTGCTTTTAGAAAGACAAGATAACGCAAAATTAAAGTTAACCTAAATGGGTAATTGAAGAGAGCACGAAAATGTATTCAAAAAGCGGAGAGGAAATAATTCCTGAGCAGCGGCGTATTTTAATTTTATGTGTTGATAGGGATGGAGATCTTGTTAGGAAAACAGGTATAAAAACTCCTGTTATAGGCAGAGATAATAATTTGAATGCGGCGGTTGCTTTGGCCCTTAAGGATCCTGAAGAAGCTGATGCTAATGCCATGTTTGAAGCTGTACGTCTTCATGATAGCCTACTAGGCGAAGTCAAACCTAATGAACTTATTGAAGTAGCTACAATATCAGGGTCAGAACTTGGGGGGGTAAGCTCTGATAGAAAAATAGTCGCAGAGTTGACAGATGTTCTAAAGAGCTACCCAGCTAATGAAGTTATACTGGTAACGGATGGTTATTCTGATGAAGCTGTGTTGCCCATTATAGAGTCTCGTGTACCAGTATCCTCTATTAGAAGAATCGTTATAAGGCATAGTGAATCAATAGAAGAGACTGCTGCTCTTTTCTCCAGATACTTGAAGTTGCTTATAGAGGACCCCCGTTACTCGAAGTTGGCTCTAGGGCTTCCAGGCTTCCTGCTATTGATGCTAGGTGTTCTCTCAATCTTTGGTTTCGTACATTACTATTTGATAGCTTTCATAATCTTCTTAGGTTCAATTATGTTAGTTAAAGGCTTCGGCATTGATCGACTTGCGGTAAAAGCTTATCGATGGCTTAAAGAGTACTCCCCACCGCCTTTGAGGGTACAGATATCCATCTTCTCAACACTTGCTGGCCTTTTATGCATAATTATAAGCGTCTACCTTGGATGGAGTGCAGTGGCGCTTTTACTTCCCTCAGCAGGGGACCTGTTTGGAGCTTTACCACGCTTCGCTGGCGTATTTATTGAGGCATCTAAAGATTTAGCAGTAGTAGGCATTTGTGTTTTCCTTTCAGGGAGAACTATACGCTGGTACCTTGAAAGAGATCCACGACTTCTTCGCAACATCGCCTTAATTGTCTTTATTGGTTGGAGCCGCCAAATTCTTGATGCTACTTCAAAAATTTTAATTAATCCCGAAATTGGCTATGGCCTTCTAATATTTACAACAGTTGTCGGCATACTTTTAGGCTTAGCTTCATTACTTGTAATAGTTGTAATTCATCATTCAGCTAAATCTTTCTTTAAAAAAGTTGAAGAGGAGGCTGAGGAGCTTGAAGATTAAAATTGCAATTATAGGCGGATCTGGTTTTGAGAAACTTTTTGCCGAAGCCCAGAGGATACGCATTGGAACACCGTACGGTATACCTCCCCCCATACTAACAGGGAAGATAGGTGATCGTGATGTAGCTTTTATTCCAAGACATGGTTATGGCCACTCTATACCTCCACATAAAGTCAATTATCGGGCGAACATTTATGCCCTTCATGAAGTTGGCGTTGAGAGAATTATTGCAATAAACGCTGTGGGTGCTATAAACGCTAAATTTAAACCAGGAGACATCGTTATACCTCATGATATCGTGGACTTTACCAAATCTAGACCTTTAACGTTTTATGACAATGCTCCCGTAACACATATTGACTTCTCTAAGCCTTACTGTCCAGAATTACGGGAAATTTTAATTAGGAAAGCCTCAGAAGCCGGTGTGCGGTCTTGGGATCACGCTGTTATAGTTTGCACTGAAGGCCCGCGATTTGAAACTCCTGCAGAGATTGAAATGTTTAGGCGTTTAGGTTTTGATGTTGTTGGGATGACAAGCATCCCTGAGGCTATTCTGGCAAGGGAACTGGAGATGTGCTATGCATCTTTATGCTTTGTCTCCAACATGGCTGCAGGCATGCAGGAAAGACTTACACCTCTTGAAGTTATGGAGATTTCCAGAAGGATAAACTCGTACGTAGAGCAAATCATTATTGAAGCCATAAAGGCAATACCCCTTGAGCGATCGGGAAATTGTCCATGTGCACAAGCCCTTAGGGAAGCGAGGCTATAATGGTGCTTAAGGGTCTTCTATCAAGTCTTGGTATATACAAGCTTTATGAGAAGTGGCTTTGGCATCAGATTAAGGATGGAGCTAAACCTGAGCACATAGCTGTTATCCTTGATGGAAACCGGAGGTGGGCGGCTGAAAAATCATTGAAGCCATGGTTCGGACATAGAAAAGGCGCCGAGAAAGTTGAGCAGCTTCTGGAATGGTGTTTAAGGCTTGACGTCAAAACTATCACACTTTATGCTTTTTCTATTGAAAACTTCCGCCGCCCGAAGGAGGAAGTGGATCAAATAATGCGCATAGCTGCTGAAAAACTTAAAAAAATTCTAACAGATGATAGAATTCATAAGCATAAAGTCCATGTAAAGGTCATAGGTCGAAAAAATCTTCTACCAGATGATCTAAGAAATTTAATAGACCAGGTTGAAAAAGCAACTGAAAAATATGATAGACACTTTCTAAATATAGCATTTGCTTATGGAGGACGAGCTGAGATTGTTGATGCTGCAAGGAAAATTGCAGAGAAGGTTAGACAAAACGAGCTTAACCCAGAAGATATAAATGAAGAGCTCTTTGAGAAATACTTATATACAGCTCATCTTCCAAAGCAGGATCCCGACCTTATAATAAGAACTTCTGGAGAAGAAAGGTTAAGTGGATTTCTGTTATGGCAATCTGCCTATAGTGAATTTTGTTTTATGGACGTTTATTGGCCGGACTTCAGGCTGATAGACCTCTTAAGGGCTGTAAGAACCTTTCAGAAACGTAAGCGCCGCTTTGGAACTTAGTGGCGTCTACGTTCTCTTTTTAGCGCTTACTATCGAGATTACGTCACCATCCTTGAGAACGTAATTCTCACCAAGACGTTTTCTCTCTCTAGCCTCTATAGCGTAAATGAAACTTTCTCCAATTTCAGAATGGATCAAGTAGGCAAATTCTCGCGCTGTAGTCCCGTAGGGGACGAGGTAGGCGTCTGGCAGAACGCGGCCTTGATGATCTGTTAAATGCTCTATATTTTCAACGGGATAAACAACTATCATCTTTAAAAGTTTAAAGTATGCGGTGTTGATAGCATCCTGCACCCCTGTAGAGCCAAATTTAAAGAGAATTTTCTCCCGTATAGCTTCAAGAGCTCTAACCTGGCTTTCAGAAAGCTTATCTCGATTAATTATTCTGAAGTTGCAGTCTCCAGGTCTATACTCTATAAGGTTCTTCTCCGCCGCCCTCCTTAATGCAAGCTCAGCTTCAGCGCAACATGGTATAACTGGGTAATCTAGCTGTTTCAAACGTTCCAGATTTTCCTCAGCTTTAGGCGCATCTATCTTATTAGCTACTATAAGCATCGGCTTAGATATTCGTCTTAGGCTATCTACAAAGTTTATGAAGTCTTCTTCACTCCAAGACATTGGTTTTTCAGGGTTTAGCCCAGTCATCTTAATAGCTTCAAATATGTGAACACGCTTTATAGCTAACCCGCTGAGGCGTTCCTCGAGCATGGAAAGGAGATCTTTAGCTTCTGCATCAACAGTCCTAGCGATTTTAGGCCAGTCACGTTTTAGAATATTTGCCATCCACATAGTTATCTCTTTCTCGAGAAACTTCACATCTTCAATGGGATCATGCTCTCCTGGTCTACACGGTCGCCCCTCAGCATCTGTCCCTCCTGAAGCATCTACCACATGAAGCAGAACATCTGCTTTTCTTATTTCATCTAAGAATTGATTGCCAAGTCCCCTCCCTTGCCATGCTCCTGGAACAAGCCCAGCGCAATCTATCATCTCTATGGGAATCAATCGCACTCCCTCAAGACATATTGAGTTCACAGGGGTATCCTTTACACCGAACTCTCTACATACACATGGCGCCCTTACATACCCTACCCCCCTGTTTGGCTTAATGGTTGTAAACGGATAATTTGCAATCTCTGCCGGTGCCAATGTTGCGGCGCTAAAGAAAGTAGATTTACCAACGTTAGGTTTACCAACTATACCAAGCAACCTAGAATACTTCTGCATCTTGACTCACGCAGCTAGTTAAATATCACCTTAATGGCTATATGCCGCCCACACCCTTAAATGGCTTTAGCCCCAGTATCACACATCTAAGTTCCGCTCTTCCTCTCAAGTAGGTAATTCTTAGCTTTCTTTAATATCACCTTTGGGATATCATTCCTATTTTCAAGAGTTAAATCGAAAACCTCAGCATCGTTCATAGACTTTATTTTATCAACCAGCTTATCTCTTGCCCTCCAGTGTATAACGCCAATTATTAATTTGTTGCTTTCTACAGCCTTTAAAACAGCCTCCCTGAAAGGTTCAGAGAAAAGCTCCATGGGACCTATTTCATCTATAACTATTATGTCACATTCCATGATAGCGTTTAATATGGCTGAAACACCTACTCTGTTCAAGTCATTTAAGTTAACTCGATACTTACCCAACCTCGGTCCAATTTGCTGCCCTATGTGGGCTAACAATCCTCTATTATAGCTGTTTAAATCTATAATTTCAAAGCCGACGCGTGTGCCTTCTTCACGTACTTCACGACTTATCATTCCACCAATTCGGTAACCTTCAGCTTTCAGCGCTTCAGCAACTTTAAGAATGGCTGTGGTTTTCCCAGATCCAGGCTTTCCAGTAACGAGAAGTATGCGTTTTGCCACAGATGCCAACTCTCTGATAATAAATTTAAAGGTTGCTCTCTAAATTTTTAGCCGTGAAAATTCTTTCATCGCCTCCTCAAGGTAGGAGTGTGAGGCTGTGGAATTTGATTTCCCAACAGAAGTTCTAGAGGAGGGCGAGGTTAAGTTCTTAGCTCCTAAACTTAGCGCCTTTGTTTCAAGCCGGCAGGAATATGCTCCGGCCAAGGCTCCGGTTTTCTATAACCCTGCTATGGAACTTAATAGGGATATAGCTGTCCTAGCGCTTCAAGCGTATCAACGCTTTGTAAATCGACAGTTAACCATATGCGAGCCCTTGGCTGGTTGCGGAGTAAGAGGAATCCGCTTTGCAAAGGAAGTTGAAGGTGTAAGTCATGTAATTGTAAATGATATAAATGAAAAGGCTTTTCAAATGGCTAAATTCAATGTTTCTATTAACAAAATTAACGATCGAGTTACGGTATTCAAAGAGGATGCTAACTTATTATTATCCAGCTACGCAGCGCCTCATCGTAGGTTTGATGTCGTTGATTTAGATCCCTTCGGTTCTCCATCGCCATTTTTAGATTCAGCTATCCGCGCTATTAGAGATGGAGGTCTGCTAGCTGTAACAGCTACTGATATGGCTCCGCTATGCGGCGTCCACTTAAAAGCTTGCCTACGCAAATATGGAGGAAAACCCCTTCGAACGGAATATTGCCATGAGATAGCTTTACGTTTGCTAATAGGCTCCATAGCTACTGTAGCTGCAAGACATGAAACCTCGGTTCATCCCGTTTTTAGCCATAGTACAGACCATTATGTAAGAGCCTATTTGATAATAAAGCATGGAGCAAAAAATGCAGATAAATGCCTTAGCGAAATGGGTTATATTCTGCATTGCTTTAGTTGTCTCCACCGTGAAACTGTTAAAGGTAATGTCCTACTAGGGTATAGTAGCAAATGTCCCGAATGTGGCGGAAAAATGGATTACGCTGGACCTCTTTGGCTTGGGAAACTTTGGGACTCTCATTTCTATATGCTAATGGTTGAAGAATTTAAGCGCAAAAAGCTCAAGTGTGCAAAACGAATTTACAAAATTTTAACTCTGATTGGAGAAGAGCTTAATGGCCCTATAGGTTACTACGTCCTTGATAGGTTCTGTGAAAAAGCCCATTTGCCCATGCCCTCTGCTAAAACCATTGTGGAATTAATTAAAGGCTTAGGTTCTGAAGCGTGTAGAACCCATTTTCACCCTAATGGTGTAAGAACAATTATGCCAGCAAGGGATTTTCTAAAAATTTTAAGGAAAGCAGTAGGGTTAAATAGCGATGATGAAATAGCGGTAGAGTCCCGCTAAGTTTTAAGTATATGCGTATTTATGTTAGAGTGGAGTTATAATCGTTAAACAAGGGGGTGCCACCAAGTTCGGAAAGGTTTTAGTTACCTCGGCTTGGCCTTACATAAATGTTACCCCTCACCTTGGTAATTTAATAGGTTCTGTCTTATCAGCGGATGTTGTCGCTAGGTACTATAGGCTTAAGGGTGAAGAAGTTCTAATGGTTAGTGGTTCAGATGAGCATGGAACCCCCATTGAGGTAGAAGCTATAAAGCAAGGTGTTCACCCAAAGGTACTTACGGATAGAAATCACGCCAAGGTAGCTGAACTATTTAAAAAATGGGGCATATCATTTGACAACTACACACGTACCGAAAGCCCTGTACACAAAGAGTTTGTGCAACAACACTTAATGAAGATTTACAAAAACGGTTACATCTTTACGAAAGAAACAGAAATGCTATACTGCGATAATTGCAAACGCTTCCTGCCGGATAGATTCGTTGAAGGGAAATGTCCCCATTGTGGTCATGCGCCAGCAAGAGGTGATCAGTGTGATGCATGCGGCAGACTTCTTGACCCCACACTCCTTGTGGAGCCGTATTGCGCCATTTGCAAGGGAAAACCAGTGTTGAAAACCACTAAGCACTGGTACTTCGATCTTTCGAAGTTTTCGGATAAACTCATCGAATACATTAGCCATAATAAACAACTTTCACCAAGTGTTAGAAACTTCACTTTAAATATTATAAAAGAGGGGTTGAAGCCTAGAGCTGTCACGCGAGACGTAAGTTGGGGAATCCCAGCGCCTTTCCCAGGTGCTGAAGGTAAAACCATATACGTCTGGGTGGAGGCAGTTTTAGGTTATGTATCTGCTACGATAGAGTATTTCCGGAATAAAGGCGATCCTGAGGGTTGGAAGGCTTACTGGTTTGATAAAAACACAATAACCTTATACTTTATAGGTAAGGATAATATTCCCTTCCATACAATAATTTTACCAGCCCTCTTAATGGCTTCTCATGAGGATTACAACCTGCCCTGGAATGTCTCAGCGACAGAGTTCCTCCAATTTAAAGGCGAAAAAGCTTCTAAAAGTCTTAGGATAGGAATATGGATAGATGAAGCATTAGAGCTTTTCCCTCCCGATTATTGGCGATACTTTCTAATTTCAACGAGACCTGAAACAAAAGATTCGAATTTCTCTTGGGAATTATTCGCTGAGAAAATTAATTCCGACTTAAATGATACATATGGAAACTTTGTTCATCGAACCCTCTCCTTTATCAATAGAGAATTTAATAGTGAAATTCCAAACCCTGGGTCATTAGATAGCGATGATAAACAGGTCATAGATGACCTCAAACGTCAAGTTGATGCAATTGCTTATGACTTTGAGGCGTGTAGACTGCAATCTGCAGCTAATGGAGTTATGGCTATAGGACGTTTAGGGAATCAATATCTTAATCAAAAGGAACCTTGGAAACTTATTAAAGAAGACAGGGTTAAAGCAGCCACAATACTATATGTATCAGCCCATTTAGTGAAAGCTTTAGCCATAGTCTCAGCGCCTATAATACCTTTTACAGCTGAAGAATTATGGAAAATCCTAAACCTTCCAGGAAGTGTTCATAATCAAAGATGGAGCGAAGCCATAAAGCCAATACCACCTGGACATAAAATCGCTAAAGCTAAGCCTCTCTTCAAAAAAGTGGAAGCTGATGAGAAAATGCTAGATGCAATGCTGCAGGAGGTTAGGGAGAAATTAGCTAAAGGTTGATAGAGGCATTTTATATGGAAATTAAGTTAGACTTACATGTTCACACATGTTATTCACATGATGGGCTCATAACTCCAGAAGAGCTTATCAAGTATACTCGCAGAGCAGGTCTTGATGGTGTAGCTGTAACTGATCATAATAGAGTTGACGGAGCCTTAAAACTAGCTAAAAAATTTAATCTATTAATAATCCCCGGCATAGAGGTTTCTAGTGATGGTGGTCACATCATAGGGCTAAATGTCTCAGAACCTGTTCCAAGTGGCCTAAGCATGGAGGAAACTATCGAGAAGATTCATAAGTTAGGTGGCATAGCTATCATATGTCATCCGTATTCGCTCGTTAAATCTATGTTAAAGAAGATCTCTCTAAGCTCAAAGCTGGATGCTATTGAAGTAATAAATGCTTCAGCGTTCCCTTTCAATCGTTCAGTTAATTATGCAAGACAATTAGCAATTAATTTGAAGTTGCCTCAAGTGGCTGGTAGCGATGCTCATTATGCTCCGGAAATAGGGTCAGCATACACCATAATAGATTCTGAAAAAAACCCAGAGGATATTTTAAGGGCTATTCAAAAAGGACTATGCAAGCCTGTGGGAAAAGGAATACCCTTAAAAACAAAGATTAAAAAGCAAATTCTAAGACTCGTCGCCAATAAACTATAAAAATGTGAAAGCTTGGAAAGGTTTATAGCGAATGTTTAATTAACTTGGTTGATCCTGCTCCATCTGGTAGATATCGAGTTCTATATTTAGTACTTTTTCCGGCTCCGAGATAGGCTCAAGGTTAAAGAGCCTAGAAGCAATGCTGCCAAAATCTATTGATAGCTGACCTGAAACTACATCTGTCGCGGCAACAGTTGTATCTAAATCTTTACCAGATTCTGCTTTGTCATTAAGTATAAGCGTAGCTCTGCCGCTTACTGCTTCAACGCCCCTAATGTTTTGAGCAAACATTTCCATCACACTTTGAGCTTTGCTAGCTAGCTTTTCTTCTTCGACGTACCTCGTTATTTATCAAATCTCTAATGGCAACTCTAATGGCCTCAGCCCTATTTGGATAAAACTTTTCATTCACCAGCTGGTCTAAAGCTTCAAGATATGGTTCAGGTAAGTATAGCGTGATCATCTTCATCTTAAGACCCTCCATCGTTACTGGGTGCTCTTTCTTAGTTATACTTCTATATGTTATGCTAAAAATATGTTTTAAATATGTTCGTACATTATTTTTTAAATTTTACGACAATGCCATTTCAGCCTTGTGTAAAAATTAACGTCTACAAGCCTTTAGGTTTTTATCGCTCTTTATAGCACTTAAAGTATTGTCATGGAAAAACCGCGGATATATTTAAAAAGCTTCGGATGTTCCACAAATATCGCTGATGGAGAGGTAATAGCTGGTTGCCTGGCTGAAGCTGGATACTCCATAGTAGGTGATATAGACCAGGCGGATGTTATAATATACAATACGTGTGCGGTTAAGGGCCCAACCGAGGATCGTATGATATCATTATTGAAGCATGTTCCGAGTGGCAAGAAAATCATTGTTGCAGGCTGTTTACCTCTCATAAACTTTGATAGACTCGTGAAAGAAACACGCTTTGAAGGTGCAGTGGGACCTGCTCCTGGTGATAAGATAGTGCATATAGTCAATAGAGTGATGGCTGGAGAGCGAGTTATTGCCTTAGAAAATGCTCAACACTCAATGCCAAGTCTTCTTCTACCGAGGATCCGCGTAAACCCCATTATAGGCATAATCCCAGTAAGCTATGGTTGTTTAGGCAGCTGTGCCTATTGCTGTGTTGTTTTTGCTCGAGGGAAATTAAGGAGCTATCCTATTCACGAGATTATTGAGCGTGCAAGACTCGACTTAGCTGATGGAGTTAAAGAGTTCTGGATAACCTCTCAGGATACTGCTTGTTATGGTAAAGATATAGGCTCAAGCCTACCAGTGCTTCTTGAATCTATATGTGCTATTAACGGTGCTTTTAACGTTAGGGTTGGCATGATGAATCCACATATGACTTTAGGAATCCTTAAAGAGCTACTTAAAGCCTTTGAAAATGAAAAAATATTCAAGTTTTTACATCTTCCTGTGCAAAGTGGCGATGATGATGTTCTAAAGCTTATGCGAAGACCGTATACTATTGCAGAGTTTAAAAGCATAGTTGAAGCCTTCAAAGCTAAGTTTCCAAGGTTAACCTTAGCTACCGATATCATATGTGGTTTCCCAGGCGAAACTGAGGAAGCGTTTGAAAATACATTAAAACTTATAGAGGAAGTTAAACCTGATATAGTTAATGTTTCAAAATTCTTTGCTAGACCTAGGACTCCTGCGGCAAAAATGAGTTATAAAATTCCAGCGTCAGAAATTAAGCGAAGGAGTGAGGTTCTCACGGAGTTAACTCTTAAAATCTCTTTAGAAAGAAACATGCAATGGATTGGATGGGAGGGGGAGATTCTAGTAGATGAAATTGGAATGGTCAGAGACTCTTGGGTGGGAAGAAACTTCGCTTACAAACCCATAGTGGTTAAGAGTGAAAGCAATTTATTAGGTAAAAGGCTGAGGGTGAAAGTTGAGAAAGCATTCCCAACTTATTTAGAGGGGAAAATTATTTTAGGTTAATCAATAGCAATATTGCGGCTACCTCGGAGGGCACTTATTGAGAAAAATCCCTAGAACAATGTCTACACAACATCCTGATTGTGTTAATCTCCCAGCATGGTGTAGTGAAGAAATTATTCACGGAGAAGCTGAAATCGAGGAGGCTTACTATGCTTACAGCAAACTGGGTTGTATGGAGGTTATGTGGGATGCTGAGGGAAAAGATGTAGACACACGAGTTGTTAGAAAACTTTTAAGCAAATATGAAGCCTTCTTCAAAGAGAATATCCTAGGTGAAGATGTTTTTCTCACTTATCGAATTCCAAATCCAACTGTTGAAACTGTGGAAGGTAAGATTCTACTTGAGTCGCTTGTGAACATCCTAGTAGCGCATGACATCGCAACAGCCTTTTATGGGCGGGAAACATCCCCCCTCTTTGAGGTAATTTTGCCATTAACTACCCGCAGTGAGGACTTGCTTGGACTTAAGAGATGTTATGAGAAAGCCTTAGTTAGCATAGAGAGTGTAAACCTATGTGATTACATAAAGGTTTCAGATTGGATGGGCTCATTTGAGCCTAAGACCATTGAAGTGATACCTTTGATCGAGGACGTAGAAAGCATGTTGAACGTTAACCAAATAATAGAGCCATACATAAGGGCTGTAAAGCCTGAATACCTCAGAGTTTTTCTCGCAAGGTCAGATCCTGCCCTGAACTATGGGCTTATATGCGCTGTCACATTATGTAAAATCGCCCTATCAAAGATTAAAAGCGTTGAGAAAGCCACAGGTGTTGAGATATTTCCAATAATTGGTGTGGGCACAATGCCTTTTAGAGGGCATCTAACCCCTAGCAACTTACCTAACTTCTTAGAGGAATATAGCGGCGTTTATACTGTTACGATTCAGTCTGCACTAAAGTATGATTATCCATTTGAAGAAACCAAGATGCTGGTCAGAACCTTAAATGAAAAATTGCCTAAAGGCGAACCTAAAATTATAGAAAGCTATGAAGAGGATATCCTAAGGAAGATATTGTTCAAATTCATGAAAAGTTATCAAGATACTGTTGAAGCTTTAGCTCCTCTTATAAATTATGTTGCAGGTTATGTTCCTCCGAGAAGAGCGAGGAAGCTGCACATTGGCCTTTTTGGTTATAGCCGAAGTGTAGGAAGGGTTTCCCTTCCTAGAGCGATACCATTCGCCGCCGCTCTTTACACTCTTGGAATTCCTGCCGAATTTATCGGTCTAAGAGCTATAGAGAATCTTTACGAAACTGAATGGAACATAATTAACGAGTATTACATAAAGCTGAAAAACGACCTTGAAGCTGTTGCCGGTTTTATATCATGGCGCAACATAAACATGCTTGCAGATGCAGCACGACAAGTGGCTGACCTCGTTAAGATGAGTGAAAATGTCCTTCAAGACGCTATGGGCAAGATTCTTATGGATCTAAATGTTGTTGAAGAAAAGTTTAATTTAAAGCTTGGACCCAGAAATTTGACCCAGAGACGCTATGAAAATGCTATTAATGATTTCTTAATTGCGATTCTCGATCAAGATCATGAAACTGCTAAGAAACGCCTTATAGAAGCCGCTAGAATTAGGCGTTGTCTTGGTTAGAAATTAACCGTGTGAAAAAATTATTTATCTAAAGAAAGCCTAATTTTAATTCGGAGATGTCATAAGTTGAGCGAAGAAAAACTTGTAGAGGTTGGAAAAGTAACTCATTATTTCAGCAAAATAGGTGTTGCGGTCGTCGAACTTAAAGCACCTCTCGCCGTGGGAGATCGAATAATTATTAGGGGGCCGACAACAGATTTTGAACAAGTAGTAGAATCTATGCAAATTGAACACAAAAATATCGAAAAAGCTGAAGCTGGACAAAGTATAGGGCTAAAAGTTAATCAAAGAGTAAGAGAGAGGGATATAGTCTACAAAAGGGTTTAAACGTTCCAAGTTAATTTTAATTGAAAATGTATAGACAAATTTAAATACTTAAATATGAATTAGATATGGGGAAAGTCTATGAGTCAGGGAAAAACAGAATGTGATCACGATTGGAAAGCTGTTGATACAACACCTGATAAATCTCATGTTGTACTTAAATGCAAGAAATGTGGCGAGATTAAAGAGGTTGAATTATTTCCATAGAAATTACTTGGGCTTTAAATTCTGAAGCCTATGAGAAATAAAGCAAGAAAAATAAGATTTTTACTCACTAAAGTTTTATTTTGACCCCCCACTTTTTATCTATAGCTTCAAGTTTTTCTGATAGTCTTTTGGCCCGCTCTTCTGCTTCTGCTAGTAAGCTATCCCATGCTTTTTCCTTAACTATCCTAGTTATCCTCTCCGCTTCGATCGGTATGTTTTCAATGGCTAAAGCTAATCTTTTATTAGCTTCTTTGTCGCTTGTCACTAGATCCAATGCCTCTTCTGGGCAGAATTTGATACATTGAGGTTCACCTTCACTTTCACATAGATCGCATACTAAAACTGATGTCTTATCTGGATGAATGGAAATGCCTCCATATGGGCAGGCTTGTACACACCATCCGCAACCATCACATTTGCTCTCTATAACTTTTATGAGCCCATTCTCCTCAGATTGAATTAGCGCTTCTCTCGGACAAGCTCTAACACATGGTGCGTCATCGCAAAACCTACATGTCATTACGAGGTTGAAAGCTGGAGTTGCCCGTATAACCCTCAGCCGAGCCCTCCGCGGATTCAATGGTCTTTCATTATGAGCCAAGGCGCAAACATACTCGCATAGGCTGCATCCAGTGCATTTAGTCGGGCTAACGGCAACAAACTTTTTTGATTTAACCTTAACCATACCCTGATTCTCCATTTAGCGTCATTACAGCTTACCATTTTAGCGTAAAACTTGTTTTTATAATTATCCTCGTTCGCTTGATTAAAGGAATGGTCATATCACCAGTTTTCTCATAACGCGACTTGAACTTTACTTTTCAAAATAAGTTTATCTCCTATAAACTCTGAAGAGTAAGCATATACTTTGACCCCCGCATTTACAGCTTCACGCAATGCTTTACCAAAAGCTGGATCTATTTCGTCATTAGGCCTGAATATTTTAGCATCTGTACGCTGAATTATAAAGAGAATAGCTGCAGCATAGCTTTCCTTAACCGCCTTAGCTAATTCCATAACATGACGTGTACCCCTACTTGTAGGTGCATCAGGAAATAGGGCTATGTCACTCCTCACTAAGGTGCATGATTTAACCTCAAGGATGCAAGGATTTCCATGGTTGCTTAATAAAAAGTCGAAACGAGTTTTTCCATACTTAAATTCAGGTTTAAACTTAGAGTAATGAGCAAACTCCGGCAAATCCCTGTTTTTAAGGGCTGATAATACGAGCAGGTTAGGAAGTCTGGAATCGATAGAAATTAATTGGTTGTTATGAAGAACAGCAACTATATCATAGACTGTTTTCCGTCGTCCACAGGGCTTTTTGCTTAAAATTAGATAAGCATCCTTAACCAATAATTCGTTGAGTCTTCCAGGGTTAGGTAGAAAGCATAAAGTTTCCTCATTGCCAATTTTAATTAGTGCTGAAAAACGGGTAACTCTTTCCTTGAATAAGCCTCTAACAAGTTCTCCTTCGATTTTAACAAAGCTAACCATTTTAATCCTAACGGCTTATAGGTGATGGACATTATTTTTGGCTATACCGGGTAAGCGCCGCATATGCGACAAAAGTTCATATTTTCTGGAACATTTGAGTTACATTGGGGACAAATTTTACCTTCAGGATTTACTGGATGGGGGATTCCAACTTCTTCCCTATAAATTTCATAATAAAATAGTTGTTCCTTATCCCGTATTGTCACCCTATCCGTTTCCAAATACTTCTTTCTTTTCTCCTCGAATTCATCATCACGAATTTTCCTGCTAAAGAAGCTTGGTAGAATGGTGGCTCCTGAACCTACCTCAATCGGATCTTTCCTTCTCCATGCAATCTCGGGTGGCAGGATGTCTTCGAAAGCTTTACGCATTATCCATTTGCCCCACATTTGCCCTTTTTCTTCTTTAATTTTGTATTTTATGTTGAGATTCATGGCAAATTGTTTGAATTCAGGATCTAGGTACGGCGTCTTAACTTCTATCCCAAGAGCTTTCCCCATAGGGATTGATGAGAAGCACATGACCTCCCACATATTGCGGAGAGCTCTATCTATGTCGGTATATTTAAATAGCCATGGGTATCCAGCCATTAATTCATCAAGGGCATCTCCAGTCATAACGCTTTTTACACCATTAGCCTTTGCAAACTTCAGCCCTATGTATACTGTAGCGCTATTTCTGACCTCCATTGGGTCAAAAACCTTTAGAATTTTTATTACGGAACGGGCTGCTTCATAAAGTTCTTCATCAATAAAATAGTGGATGTAATGAGGTAAATTCAATTTCGTGGCTATAAGTGTTGAGTGTTCAACATCTGGCGCTGGTGCTCCTTGAAATGCGCATGTAAAAGCCTTCAACCGAGTATATTTAGACGCTACTGCCGCTAAAATGCTAGTATCTAACCCACCAGAAAGCATTATGCCTTCAGCCAAATTTCTCTTCACAACACTTTCTGTTAACTCTTTAATCCTAATACATATCTCTTCTATTTCGCTCATTTTTATCTCCTCACTTAAGTTTTCGACTTAAGGAAAGCTTCCTTAACCTTCATATAAAAGGCTTTATCACTTTTTTCAACCTCATACTTTGAAATCTCAATTTTCTTCTTAAAAAATGGAGCATCCAATATCAAAGTGTGGTATTCACCATATTCTCCGCTCAAGTCTATGCCATATTTTTGCCTTAAAGCTTTTAATTCACGGATGCTTTCCCAATCTAACTCTCGCCCTATCCAGCTATCATCAAACCAAGGTCTTTTAACACAGGAGAAAACAGCCTTGTAACCGCCTTCAATCAAACTTTTTAAGAGTTCATAGCGATCTAAGCCCCAGAGAGGCTTCAAAACTTTAACATTTAGGCCGTTACATACATTATCCATCCAATTTCCATGAAAAGCATCCACTGGTGCTATATCCCCTGTTACTATAGCCTCTATTCCTTTCTCTGAGACTAATTGTAATATCACTTGCTTATACTGTTCAAAATAGGGCTCCGTAACCTTAGCTTTGAAAAGATCCTTCTCAACAGCCTTTGCTTGAAGCTCAATAACACTTAGAGGGTGAGCCGGTGATGGCTGCTCCCATATGAATACAATAATACATTGAATTTCATGGCCTTCAGCAAGAGCTTGATGATATGCCATGCATGAGTCTTTACCGCCACTCCATGACACCGCAACCTTCAATAAGCACACTTCCTTATTACCGGCTGAATATTCAACGAGTCCCATATAAATTTCAATATTCGTATATAAATTTTTCGTATTTCAAAATATTCATAAATAAAATTGAAAAATTGATGAATATTTATTCAAATCCTCTGCTAAACTTATGTTATTAACTATTCTATGAATTGCGATCTCAAAATTTATTAAAGGATATAGGAAAAGAATTACTGATACTTATGCAAGTTGAAGTTGACCGTAAGACTGTTGAGATCCTGAAAATTCTCAGCGAGTTTAATGAACCAGTTGGTGCGAGAATAATAGCCCGGAAACTTAGGGAAAGGGGATATCAACTTGATGAGCGTACAGTAAGATATCACCTCAGAATTCTGGATGAGAAGGGATTTACAAGAAATCTTGGCTATGCTGGTCGTGTAATAACTGAAAAGGGGCTGGACGAAATAAGAAACGCCCTAGTAAAGGATCGGATAGGTTTTATAATCACAAAAATTGAATCCTTAATTTTCAGAATGAATTTCGATCCTGAGAAACTAAAAGGCAAAGTTGTTATGAACACAGCCTTTATAGACAAGAAGTATCACGATGAAGCATTAAAGGTGATAAAAAAAGTTATACGTGCTGGATTTAGCGTCAGCCCATACCTTAAGGTGGTCGAGGAAGGCGAGTCTATAGGTGGCCGTGTTGTCCCAGAGGGAAAAGTCTTAGTTGCAACCATGTGCAGTATAACATTGGATGGCATCCTCCATCACTCAGGGATTCCTGTTTCGCCGAGATTCGGAGGAGTAGTACAATTCCTAGAGAGGAAACCCATTAGATTCACCGAACTTATCGAATACTCTGGCTCAACCCTGGATCCTTTAGAACTTTTTTCAGCTAAGGGTCTAAGTAGAGTGATAAATGTCGTTGAATCGGGAAACGGCTATATCCTCGCAAACATACGTGAAATTCCTATGGACGCATTACAAAAGGCGAGGGAGAAACTAAAGCAAGTAGAGGAAATCGGCATTCGTGGAGTTCTAGCAATTGGCCAACCAAATATGCCCATATTGGGGGTTCCAGTAAGCATAAACAAAGCTGGCCTAGCTTTTATCGGCGGAATGAACCCCCTCGCAGCGCTCAGCGAATTGGGAATTCCCATCGAGAGTAAAGCTATAGACTGCCTAATGGAATTTGAAGAATTGTTACATGTAGATGAAATATAGCGGTAATAGAAAGGGTTAAGTATTTGACTCTAGGAATTAGGTAAGTAATTTCCTAGGTGATCTAAATGTCCGGAAGGGAAGTCCTTCAAAACTCCTCATACCTAGATGGGAAGTCAACGACAGGTACGATGACAAGGGTTCGGGATACTAGCAGCATTAGCGGAATGTGCCCAATATGTCTCTATGATTGCCCTGTAATATGCCAGATAGCTCTTTCAGCTTTCCGTGGTAGAGAAGCAATATACCCTATACCAAAATACTTTGGATATAGTACCGCTGGAGCACTAAAGGACTTTGGTCTAGATTGGTCTCACTTTAATATACAGGCGAGTCTTCGTGGAGCTGAGGGCGTGGAACCAGATCCTGATAAGGCAATATTTCCAGCAGCCTCAACAGAAACTGTTGTAGGCGGTATACCTCTAAAGTTGCCTATTCTCATAGGCGCATACGGCTCAACGGATGTAGCTAGGCTTAACTGGGAAGGATTAGCCATCGGCGCTGCAATTTCAGGCATTGGCATAATAGTTGGTGAAAATGTATGTGGTGTGGATCCAGAGGCTCAAATAACTAATGGAAAAGTGACTTACTCAAAGGAGCTCGAACGTAGGGTTAAATCATTCCGAGAATTCTGGGACGGAAAATACGGAGACATAATCGTACAGACAAATGTTGAAGATCAAAGACTTGGCGTAGATGTATACGCAATATCAAAACTTGAAGTGAACTGTATTGAAAGAAAGTGGGGGCAAGGTGCAAAAGCTATTGGCGGAGAAATCCGTGTAAGAGATCTACAAAGGGCTATTCAACTCAAGAAACGCGGCTATATAGTAATACCGGACCCTGAGGACCCCAATGTTCAAGAAGCATTCAAGCAGGGAGTTTTTGACTCCTTTGAAAGACATAGTCGTGTTGGAATGCCGACGGAAAAAAGCGTAATTGAAGATGTTGAGTGGCTCAGAAGCCAGGGTGCGAAAAAAGTCTCATTGAAAACAGGAGCCTATAGACCGGCTGACGTAGCTTTTACAATGAAGATAGCCTCAGAGGCAAAATTCGACTATGTAACCTTTGATGGGGCTGGTGGCGGAACAGGTATGAGCCCAGTGCCAATGATGGATGAAATGGGCATACCAACAGTTTATCTGGAAGCCATAGTGCTAAAATGCGCTCAAATTCTCAAAAGGAAAGGGAAATATGTACCAGACATAGTGATGGCGGGAGGCTTTATAGAAGAAACTCAAATTTATAAAGCGATCGCTCTTAGCAATTTTGGTGATGGTCCAATAGTTAAAGCAGTTGTTATGGGCAGATCTCCATTAACTGCTGTAATGAAGGCAAAATACTTTGTAGAACTTGCAGAAAAAGGAAAACTCCCACCTAAATTTGCTCAAGAATATGGTGAGACGCCAGAAAAGTTCTTTAGATGCACATCTGAACTTAAAGCTAAATTTGGCGAGAAATTCAAGAATATACCCTGGAGCGCTGTTGGGCTATACAGCTACCTCCAGGACAGAATTGGAGTAAGTCTACAACAACTTCTAGCAGGCTCAAGAAAGTTCAAGTTAAACCTAATAAACAGAAACGATCTCATGGCATTAACAGAACGAGCATCAAAAGTTACAGGTATACCAATGCCTCATGAATGCGAACTAGACGCGATAGAACAAATTCTTAACTAACAATACACTTTTTTTAAATTTTTCCCTAAAAATTGTAATTTTTAAAGACGACAACTTTACTGTATCCTTAAATGGCAAGGTTTATATGTGATTGTGAAAATATAATAGGAAATCACTTACCTATATCCTAGTGATGCATATGTGCTCAAAAGCCATTGAAAAAGATATTAGCGCGTGTGGTTTATGTGGGATCATTAATGAAGAAGGTTTTTCAATTGATGGAGAAACAGTATTACGATTTATTTCAGCCATGAATGAGCGGGGTAATGGATTAGGGGCTGGTTTTGCTGGTTATGGAATATACCCGGAGTATAGGAATTACTACGCCCTTCATTTAATGTACTATCATCACAGATCTAGAGAAACAGTTGAGCAACTAATTGACGAAAATTTCGAAATGGAGGTTTCAGAGAGAATCCCTACGAAAAGGGTTATTTCTATAAATAACCCGCCTGAATTATGGAGGTATTTCCTTAAGCCAAAAAATTGTCCAGATATGATGGGAGATGAACTTGTTGTGAATTTTGTAACATATGTTAATGCCTTTGTGGATGGAGCTTTCGTTATGTCAAGTGGTAAAAACATGGGTGTTTTTAAAGCAGTGGGTTCTCCGAAGGATGTTGGAGAATTTTATAGAATTGATGAATATGAGGGTTATATGTGGCTTGCTCATACGCGTTTTCCAACGAATACCCCTGGATGGTGGGGTGGCGCTCATCCATTCAACCTCTTAGACTTTTCAGTTGTACATAACGGAGAACTATCGTCCTACGGCACTAATAGAAGGTATGTGGAAAATTTTGGCTATAAGTGTAGCTTGCTTACGGACTCTGAAGTTCTTGTATACCTTGCCGACTTATTAACTCGAAGACATAAATTGCCAATACACATAGCCGCTTTTGCATTAGCGCCTCCTTTTTGGGAGCAGATATCTCAACTTCCCAAGAAAGAGAGGGAGCTTTTAAAAGCAATACGATTAACGTATGGGAGTGCTCTAGCTAATGGTCCTTTCACTATGATTCTCGGGTTCAGTGGAGGAATGATCGGTTTAAGTGATCGAATCAAACTTAGACCTTTAGTCGCAGCGCGTAAAAATAGCACCTTATACTTGGCCAGCGAAGAAGCTGCAATACGGGAAATTTGTGAAAAACCTGAGAAAATTTGGCGCCCAGTTGCAGGGAAGCCTGTTATTTGCCTTTTAAGGAGGAAGTTAAATGTCGAGCTTTATCCCGCCCGAATTCATTATCAAATGGAATGCTAAGAAATGCACTCGATGTTTAACATGTATTAAACAGTGCTCCTTTGAGGTTTTCAGCTACATAGAGGAAAATGACG
>Ga0209394_1000163_pt1 | contig 62505 bp, 61 predicted proteins | sample JNZ201metaG_FD_184122 | JGI IMG/M metagenome (GOLD analysis project Ga0209394, IMG submission 184122) | Hot spring microbial communities from Jinze hot spring, China to study Microbial Dark Matter (Phase II) - JNZ 20120812A (SPAdes) (version 3) ...
GTAAGTTTTTAAGTATTAGTGGGTGTGATGTTGAGAGCCGTAGTTACAGGCGGTGCAGGGTTTATAGGTTCTTACGTTGTTGAGGACCTAATTAGGAGGGGATTTCACGTCAGGGTTATTGATAACTTAAGTTCCGGTAGGTACGAATACATAAGGGAGTTTATTGAGAGAGGTTACGTAGAATTCTACAACATAGATTTAAAGAACTTTAACGAAAATGTAAGCCATGTTTTCAAGGATGTAGACGTAGTTTACCACCTGGCGGCAAACCCGGAGGTAAGGATATCAATTAGTGAGCCTAGGCTACACTTTAATGAAAACATACTAGTAACATTCAACGTATTAGAGGCATGTAGGCTAAATAAGGTTAAACTAGTGGTATTTACTAGTAGTAGTACGGTTTACGGAGATGCTAAGATAATACCGACGCCTGAAAACTACACACCTCTAGAACCAATATCGGTCTACGGTGCTAGTAAACTCGCTTCTGAGAACTTAATAATCACGTATAGTAAGGTTTACGGAATTAAAGGACTGATATTAAGACTTGCTAATATAGTAGGTGCGCGTCAAACCCACGGCGTCATAGTTGACTTCATTAAAAAGCTACGTATGGATAGCAGTAAGTTAGAAATCCTAGGCGATGGAAAGCAGAAGAAGAGCTACCTACACATTAGTGATTTCTTAACGGCTTTAAATGTAGCTGTAGACTTCCTAATGAGTTCGAATAGTAGTTATGAAGTATTTAATGTTGGGAACGATGATTGGATAGAAGTTGATGATATAGCTAGTGAAGTTATAAATGGATTAGGGTTAAGGAACGTTAACATACACCATCTAACTACAACACCTGATGGTAGGGGTTGGGTGGGTGACGTTAAGTTTATGTTACTAGATATAAGTAAGATTTCAAAGCTTGGATGGAGACCGAAACTAAGCTCGAGGGCGGCTATAAGGCTTACTGTTAATGAATTGCTTAGGTTGTCCACATTTAAGTATTTATAACTTAAATTAGTTAGATATTAGTAGTAAATTGTTTTGATTTATCACATATTATAAAAATAAATAAGTCATTCACCTAATTTATAATGTTAGACTTTTAAGACCGGTCTTACGGGTAACTCGGTGATTAGATGATAGAAGTAGCTCTAATCGCTGGTTTAGTAGCTATAATATACGCTTTAATACTAATCTACAGGATATTTAAAACCCCACCCGGCGAGGGCAGAATGGTTGAGATATCAGAATTCATTAAGGAGGGTGCTTCAGCATATCTCAAGAAACAATATAGTATTATAATACTCATAGCAACTATCATGACAGTAGTAACAGCTCTAATATCTTATAGGTTAGCTATTTCCTACATATTAGGTGCGCTTTCATCAACTCTAGCAGGTTTTATAGGTATGTATGTAGCGGTTAACGCTAATGTTAGGACTACTTACGCAGCTAAGTCCTACGGGTTAAGCCGTGCACTCAGCATAGCGTTTAAGGGCGGCTCTGTGACTGGGATAATGGTAGTTGGTGTTGGTACGTTAATGATAGCCCTTCAGTACATAGCTTATGGTGGTAGGCTTGAGGTAATAAACGATTTAGTTGGGTATAGTTTCGGGGCAAGTACTGTTGCATTATTTGCTAGGGTTGGTGGCGGTATCTACACTAAGGCAGCAGATATAGGTGCTGATCTAGTTGGTAAGGTTGAGCAGGGTATCCCTGAAGACGACCCGAGAAATCCTGGAGTCATTGCCGATAATGTAGGTGATAATGTTGGAGATGTTGCAGGTATGGGTGCAGATCTATTCGAATCGTATGTAGGGGCTATAATCTCGACGATGGTTATAGCAGCTACGACTTTAGCTGCGAGTAATGCCTTATCATGGGCGTTATGTCCGCTAATAATATCGTCAGCTGGTATAATAGCATCTATATTAGTTACCTTCATTGTTAGGGTTAGGGAGGGTGGTGATCCGTCGAAGCCTTTAACCCTAGCCAGTATTATAGGAGCTATAATCATAACGTTAATTTCATATCCGATAGCGACTTACATGCTGGGCTTTGACGTAGGTATTAGGGTTTGGATAGTGATCATAGTGGGTTTAGCTGCTGGGATCGTAATAGGTTTGACGTCTGACTACTTTACTAATAAGGATAAACCACCGGTCGCTAAGGTTGCGATGATGTCGCAGATGGGTCCCGCATTAACAATACTTAGCGGATTTTCATACGGATTCTTAAGCACTGCTATACCAGCAGTAGGCATCGCTATAGCAGAATTGATATCCTTCTACACGCTCTACACTTACGGTGGCTTCTGGTACGGAGTATACGGCGTTGCATTAGCTGCTGTTGGTATGCTATCGCTTACCGGGATAGTCGTCTCAGCAGATGCGTATGGGCCAATAACAGATAACGCTGCAGGTATTGCAGAGCAGGCCGGTCTAGGTAAGGAGGTGAGGGCCATTACAGATAAGTTAGACTCAGCTGGGAATACCATGAAGTCCATATCTAAGGGGTTTGCGATAGGTTCGGCAGCACTCACAGCGCTAGCCTTCCTAGCAGCATATTCAAGTAAATTAGGACTCTCCGTAACTGAGATTAAGGTCAACCTCTCATTAATAGACCCTGCAGTACTCTCAGGATCCTTCATAGGTGTGGCTCTACCAGCATTATTCGTGTCCTTAGTAGTTATGGCGGTAAGTGATACGGCATTCGTGCTAATAGACGAGATTAGGAGGCAGTTTAGAGAGAAGCCTGGAATTATGGAGTTTAAGGAAAAGCCAGATTACGGTAGAGTAGTAGCTATAGTTACCTCCGCAGCTATTAAAAAACTAATAATCCCAGGCGCGATTGCCATAATATCACCACTCATCGTTGGTTACGTGTTAGGACCCTACGCTCTGGGGGGAATGTTATTTGCAGCTATAATTACTGGGCTACTGTTAGGACTATTTCAAGGTAATGTAGGTAACACATGGGACAACGCTAAAAAGCATATTGAGGAAGGAAAGTACGGGGGTAAAGGAAGCGATACGCATAAAGCTGCAGTTATTGGCGATACAGTCGGCGACCCACTTAAAGATGCCTCAGGCCCCTCAATAAACATCTTAATAAAGTTAATGAGTGTTGTCTCATTAGTATTCATAGTCTACATCACTAACTATAATCTGCTGGGGATGTTAGTCCACTAGGATATCTTAACAACTATCAAGTAATACCTAATAATAGGTTTTAAGATAATTAATATCGGTTGTGCGATGCTGTATGTAGTAAAAGTGAGTGGGGAAATACCGTTAAAGTCTTATAGAACTAGACCGAGATTTGAGAGTAGGTTAGTCAATAATATTAAGGATGCGTTAAGTAGGAATGGTTTTAAATGTTATGATATCACGGTCTCTGGAGGTGTTATCTACGTAGAATGTGATGAAGGGGCTGAGAAAGTTATTAAAGATGTCTTCGGCGTTCATAAGGTATGTAGAGCTACTAAATATGAGTTTAAGGACTTAAATGATATTACCAACTACTGTGAAAAATCCTTTAAAGACTTAGTCCTAGGTAAGAAGTTCGCCGTTAGGGTTAAGAGGGTGGGTAGTCATAGCTTTACATCAATTGAAATCGCAAGGGAGGTAGGTAATGTGCTGAAAAAGTATTCAAGTGGTGTTGACTTAGAGCACCCAGATGTTGAAGTATCTATTGAAGTCAGAGATAACGAATTATACATACTTCATGAATGTGTCTTAGGGGTTGACGGATTGCCAATAGGTATTGAAGGTAGGGTTTTAATGCTGGTATCAGGTGGTTACGACTCTACCGTCGCCTCTTGGCTAATAGCTAAGAGAGGTGTTGAGGTAGACTTCCTACACTTTATTATGGGGAGCTATGATAACCTAGTTAGAGCGATTAACGTTATTAGAAAGTTGGGTATGAGGCTCTACGGGTATCGACCGAAGTTATTCTTAGCAGATTTAAGCACACTCATTACTTACATGCTGAGAAGTGTTAGAAGGGATTACAGCCAGGTTGTCTTACGGAGGTTTATGTATTTAATCGCTTTAGAGTTGGCTAGTAAGTACGGCTACGACGCTATAGGTACTGGTGAGTCCATAGGGCAGGCATCTTCCCAAACTCTTAAGAACTTAAAAGTCATTGAAGAAAGTATACAACCTAATATTAGGCTACCTATTTTAAGACCGCTGATATCTATGGATAAAGAAGAGATAATCAAGCTATCTAAGATGTTAAATACATATGAGGAGTCGTCTAAGGTCTTAGAGTTATGTAGTATAGCTTCAGGACCTGTTACCACTCGCGCAGACTTAAACACATTAATAAATGAGTCGTTAAAAGTAGGTGATGAAGTTATATCGAAGATAGTTGAGTCTGTTAAGGTCTACGACTTGATGGATATAGACGTTTACGAAGTTTTAAAAGAGCTCACATTAGAATTAGACTTCATACCTGAGGACGCTTTAGTCATCGACGTCAGAGATAAGAGTGAATTTGAGATGTGGCATCATCCTAAGGCCATCAGCATTTACGACGTGGACTTAAAATCGCTACCAAGTGATAGGCCGGTAGTGACGTACTGTGATAGCGGTCAGGTGAGTAGCGTTTGGGCGGCAACTTTAAGGTCTAAAGGTATAAAGGCGTTTAGCTTGAAAGGTGGTTTAAGTACAGCGAAGTCGTGTACTAGGAGTTGATATTAAGGAGTCAAGGCAGGCTTTAAGTCTAGACGGATCATGGGTAATCCCACTTTATAATTCTTTATAAGTCTTCTTATAATACCCTTAAATCATGGGGGAGTCGAATGTTCGGAGAGGAGTTGGAGAATCTTAGCATATTCATTCAAACGTTAAATGGCGGTGTCTCATTAGCTCCTTGGGTCCCTACTAGGGATGAACTCCTCCCCTACATAATGAATCTAGCTAAAGTTGGATCTAATGATGTCTTATATGATTTAGGTTGCGGTGATGGTAGGATAGTAGTTGAAGCTGCTCTACGAGGTGCTAAAGGTGTATGCGTTGAGGTTAATAAGGAGTTGATATTAAGGGCTGAAGAGAGGGCTAGGAAAATGGGGGTTATTGATAAAATAACGTTTATTAATGATGATTTCTTCAACGTTACGTTAAGTGATGCTACTGTAATATACATGTACCTACTAACATCAGTCAATAAGATGCTAAAGCCTAAGTTGAGTAGGGAGGTTAGGATTGGTACACGTATCGTTACGTTAGATTTTGAGATACCTGGTTGGAAACCCGTTCACGTAGTCCGGATATCCCTCGGCTATAGGGAGGCCACTCTCTACCTCTACATTAAAGGTGTTTCAGACATTTATGATTTAAGCTTATAATCATCTAGTGATGTATGATGTGATTTTACTTATAACGTTTCTAGACTCCCTTAGGACGTTATCGCGGATGGGTCTTATCATATCGATGATGTACTTAGCTACTGCTGATTTGAGGTCTGAAGGGTGTAGCAAGCCACTTACGTAGAGTTTTTCAAGTTCCTTATAGGTAGTTACTTCTAAAGTCCCACCGTACTTAGCCGGTCTCTCTATTATAAATTCCTTAGGCTCGTCGTAGAATATTATATACTTCGCAATCTCTAAAACTGGGTTGAAATCTGCTTGACGTGGTGGACAGTAAGCGTTCATGATCTTATTCCTGATGGTCTCATCAGAATCTGTTATGAAGATAGCTGATTCAGGGCGTGATTTACTCATCTTAGCATCTGAGAGTAATTCATCTAATTCTCCCTTAACATCCATCCTACTAGTACCTTGAAGTGATGTAAGGAGTGGTGTATGTATCGCTATGGGTTTTTTAAAGCCTAGCTTCTCAGCAACATCTCTAGCAAGCATATGTGCTTTCCTCTGATCTAAGCCGCCTAACGCTATATCTAGGTCTAGATAGAAGATATCAGATACCTGCATTAATGGGTAGATGAGTTTGGAGAAGTCTGTCTCACCTTCCTCACTCCTCCTACCCATGATGGTTAAAGCCCTCCTCACCCTTGCTAGTGAGGCGGACTTAGCAACTCTAATTAATATACTCCAGTACTCCTTATCGCTAACTAGTTCTTCAGCATCTACAATCCTAACCTTACTTACGTCAATACCGGCATATTTAAGGACTGAGACGACGTGGTCAGCAGCTGCTCTAATTAACTCCATATCCCCGCCTAGCTTATCATTAATCCAGGCATGCCATGTTGCCTCCAGCAAGTACATCTCAACGCCGACGTTCACTAAGTCTCTGTACTTTAAGGCCCATATTAACCAACCTATATGGAATAATCCGCTGGGCTCAAAGCCTAAATAACCTTTTAACTTATGACCGACTTCAAATTTACTCTTCAATTCTTCTAACGTAATTACCTCGACGGCATTCCTACTAATAATCTCTAACTTAGTGTTAATATCCAAGCTTACTACACCGTAAAATACTATGATTTATAAGGATTATTATATTATTTACGCATTATTTAGTACTTATTAATGCTGTTAATGATCTTCTTAATGAGTGATGAGGAAGAGCCGATTATGAATTTAATGATGAAGTCATCCTCGACTGACTTAATCGATGTGGTATTTATTAATACCTAATCAGGAAAGGTTTTATTTCTAGAAGTAGATGATGTTTGAGGTATCCTTAAAATGAGGTATGTGGGGATTGCGGCATATAGTGGTGAACCCCCTCCCAATCTAGTTGAAGATGCTAGAGAATTCATTAACATGTTAGTTAAATGCTGTGGAACTGAGAAAATAGCTTTAGTTGTGGGAGGGTATTGGGGGTTGATGAAGGTCTTAGTTGATGAGGGTTTAAGGCATGGTCTACGAGTAGTGATTATACCGCCGATAGAGTTGGAAGGTATTGAATATCCTGAAGATGCGTTAGTTATTAAAAGCGGTACTTCCTTCAGGATGAGGAGTGTTATATTAGTACGTACATGTGATGTATTAGTTGCCTTAGGCGGTGCTGGAGGCACCTTCCAGGAAATTGTAACAGCCTACGATGAGGGTAGACCGATATTCGTATTGGGTGGGAGGGGATTACCCACGGATAAGGTTAAGCTGTTAACTCCATATATAGATGATAGGAGGACTTCAAAAATAACGTATGTTGAAGACGTAGGTGAATTAGTTGATAATGTCTGCAGGGAGTTGAGAATTCGTACTCAATAACTATTTAAACCTTCATTTAGTATTAAAGTCTACGGTGGTCCTCATTTGTGTTAAAGTTGTATAATACGTTGAGTAAGACTGTTGAAGAGTTTAAGCCTGCGAACCCGCCTCAGGTGAAGATCTACTTCTGCGGTCCGACGGTATATGACTACATGCATATCGGGCATGCAAGAGCTTACGTAGCTGCAGATATCTTAAAAAGGTATTTAATGGTCAAAGGCTATGACGTACTATTCGTTCAAAATATTACGGATATCGATGATAAGATTATTAGGAGGGCTAATGAAGAGGGTGTTAGTTGGGAAGTAATAACGAGTAGGTATACTAAGGACTACTTCGACATGCTTAATAAGTTAAACATTAAAGTTCACATACACCCCCGAGTCACAGCGCATATCAAGGACATCATAGAATTTATTGAAGACCTTATAAGTAAGGGTTATGCTTACGTAGCGCAGTCGGGAAGTGTTTACTTCAGCGTTGATAGCTATCCCTACTACGGTGAGCTGTCAGGTAGGCTAGACAGGAGTGAGTGGGGTCAGGAGGAAGAATTTTTAAGTGAGAAGAGGAAGCCCTACGACTTCGCACTATGGAAGGCAGCAAAACCTAACGAACCTTATTGGGAGTCGCCGTGGGGTAGGGGTAGGCCTGGATGGCATATAGAGTGCTCGGTTATGAGTTCTAAATACTTAGGTGATCGTATAGACATACATGGTGGGGGTCAGGACCTAATATTCCCACATCATGAGAATGAGAAAGCTCAGAGTGAGGCTAGATTCGGGCGTAGACCTTGGGTGGGTTATTGGTTCCATGTTGGTTATCTTACAATAAAGCAGGAGAAGATGAGTAAATCGCTCGGCAATGTGATATTCTTTAAAGACTTAATAAGGAGTGTTAGGCCCGAGGTGTTGAGGTTGTGGGTTCTCTCAGCGCATTATAGAACACCGCTAGAATTCTCGGAGGAAGGTCTAGACATGGCTAGTAAAGCATATAGTAGATTAGTAAATACTGTTAATACCCTTAAGAAGCTGTTAATGGAGGTAGAGCCAACACCCTACCTAAGTGATGAGGAGGTAAGGATTTTAAGGAATCTCAGCACAATTAGGGATGAATTCTATAGTGCTATGGATAACGATTTAAATACACCTAAAGCGCTTTCTCAAGTCTACGAACTAACCACTACTGTATTCAGAGATTTAGAGGCTAAGCCTAACTACGCATCAGTACTTAAGGCGTATATCCTATTAAAGGAGTTTAATGAAATTCTAGGGGTGTTAGATGATTATATATACTACAGTGGTCGGGAAGAATTAATAAATAAGTTAGTTGAGCTCTTGGTTAAGGTGAGGCAGAAGCATAGAGAGTTAAGGGATTATGAAACATCTGACTGGATTAGGAATGAGTTAATGAAGTTGGGTATTAAGCTTATGGACTATAAAGATAGGAGTAGATGGGTTATAGAGTTATAATGGCTTAGTTAAATCGTTTTAGGGTGGTTGGATGGGTAGGGTGATTAAAATTAATAGTAATGTATACATCATTAGTACAGAACTCCTTAATACGAGTGATTGGCTCTCGACTTATTTAATAGTAGGTAGTGATGGGGCAGCATTAGTAGATCCAGGCCCGGACGTCAACGTGAAGGGCTTGATGGAGGTGATCGGTACTGAGTTCAGTGATGTTAAAATTAAGTACGTATTAGCAACTCATATACATTTAGATCATGGAGGGGGTTTAGGTAGGTTAGCCGAACTCTTAGGCGATGTTAAAGTATATGTACATCCCAGAGGTGTTAAACATTTAATAAGTCCTAATAGGTTGTGGGAGGCTTCGAAAGAAGTCCTAGGGGATGTAGCACTATTTTTCGGCCCTCCTAAGCCCTTAGAGCATGACAGGGTAGTAGGTCTAGAGGACTACTCAAGCGTAGATTTAGGGGGCGTCACTATTAAAGCTATACACACTCCTGGACACGCACCACATCATATGTCATTTATTGTTGAGCCAGGCAGCATATTAATAGCCGGTGATGCCTTAGGAAACCTGTTTAACGGTAGGGTGTATCCAGTTACAGTTCCACCTTTCAACTTCGTAGAATACGTTAAGAGTATAGATAAGCTCTCACAGTTTAATTACGAGGTGGTCTCAGTAGCTCACTTCGGTTACGTTAGAGAGAATCCTGAAGTACTTATCCAGAGGGTTAAAGATAAAGCAATTGCTTGGGCTACATTAATTGCTGACTTAATAAGGAGGGGTTTTAACAGACCTGAGGATGTATACAGAGAATTACTGAAGAGTGATTTAGAACTACGTTACATGGTTATGTATAGGGAGAAGTTTAAGATGTTTGAAGGTACGACCTATAGAGCTGTCCTGGGTATGTATCAAAGCGTTAAGGAGTTGGTAGAGTCGTCGAGAATTTAAAGATTTAAGGCTGTCTCAATGATTGATTAGTATAGTTGGATTGAATTTTAAAAATAGAATAATTTAAATCTAAAATTTAGGTGGGCGTCATTTCAAGGCATCATATACTATGTCGTCTACTTTAAGTGCCTCTTCCTCCCATCCCAACCTCTCGTAGAACTTTCTAATTATCTTCATAGATTCGATTACAGCCTTAAGATTTCTCATACTTTTGCCGAATCTATCTATACACTAAGTAGTATTTAAGCTTATTAGATATGCCGAACTTATAACATCTTTAGAGGGTATTGGGATGCATGAGTACTCGATAGCCGAGGGCATCATACTAGCTATTAAAAAGATAAGGGATTATAACAACTTAAGTATTGTTTCTGAAGCAGATATCTTAGTCGGTGATTTAGCGCAGATTGATAAAGAGGTCTTATTAGAACTCCTTAATATTTTAAGTGAGGAATACGGTTTAGGCCGTATTACGTTCTCGATTAAGGAGGAGGAGAGTAAGTTTGAGTGTAATCAATGTGGTTTTTCTTGGAGTTGGTCTCAGATTAGGGATAGTATTATGGGTGAGTTGTGTGGGGAGGTCGAAGACTGCGATAATCCAGTACACTTCATACCAGACCTTATAAATGTGTTTATGGTATGTCCTAGATGTAAGTCTCAGGACTTTAAGATAGTTTCTGGATATGATGTTAGGTTATTAAGCGTAAAGGGTGTTAAGAGTGATTGAGTTTAAGGACTACATGATAGCTGATAGGTTAAGTAAGATTGGTAGGGTAGTAATTATAGGATCAGGGAAGGGCGGCGTTGGAAAAAGCACTCTCTCAACTCTGCTGGGGTTAAGGCTCCGAGATATGGGTATGAAGACTGGGATCCTTGATACAGACTTACACGGCGCTTCAATACCCTTCATACTTGGAGGTAGTAAAGTATCTGTCGAGGCCATTAAGGGAGGATTCAAACCGGCTGAGTTGTATGGGATTAAGGTCATGTCGTTGAGAATGTTTGTAGGGGATAGACCCACACCCCTAAGAGGTGAGAGGAAGAGTGAGGTCTTAAAATACATGTTAGCACTAACTATTTGGGACTCATTAGACTATTTATTAGTAGACCTACCCCCCGGGATGAGTGATGAGTTACTAACTCTGATGAAGTACGTAAAGGGTAAGCATATAGTAGTTACGTTACCAACAAAGACATCTATTGATGTAACCTTAAGGTATATTAAATTTCTTAAAAGCCTTGGATGCGACGTTCCAGTAGTCGTGGTAAATAACTTAATGAACATAACCGTAGATAATGACTTCATACTTAGGGAGTTCCAAGAACATATAGCAGATAGTAGTTGCTTAACAATGCCACATCTATATGGTATTGAGGAGTACCTCCTAAAGGGGAGACTACCTGAAGAGGCGCTTATAGTGATTGATGAAATCATTAGGCATCTGTAGTATTAGCCCCTTAATCTAGAGGAAATCAGCATCTCAAACCTAATGAGTAATCAGCCATGAGTTCCAAATAGAAATTAAAGCATGATTATATACATCTTAATATTCATTAATCCCACCATATCATCCGCAGTCAGCTTAGCCATTATCTTTAAGGACTTTTGACATTACTAAGCTATATCCTATGTCTCACCTACTGTGTTGCTCCACAACATATCCTACGTATTGATGAGTTGGTCTTAGACTAAGGCATTACCAGTAGGGAAGGACATGCCTAGGAGGTTATTATTTTATTTTTAGTACTTATGGGATATATAATTAGTTCTATATCCATAGTCTAAGTAATACGGTTTACCCAACCCTTATAGGAGTTGCAATTACTTTTAGTTGGGACGGCATCAGCGTATGTAGGTATTTACGGTATTTTAATGAATTACCTCTTCGTTATAATGTTGCTTTTAGCAGCATTTGCGGTGATTAGTAAGGCGTCTAAGACGTTAGTAACTTAAGGGGGCTAGCTAATTTAGGTTTAGGTGTACTTATTGGATAAAAAGCTAAGTATTTCTGATGCTGTTAGGAGGGTAATTACTACCCACCCCTCAATCTTAGACTGCATTAAATTAGACGTCATTAACTATAGCTCATTAGCTAGATTATTAGTTGATGAGGTTAGAAGGGTTGGCGGGTTTAAAAGCGTCAGCGTTAACGCAGTTAAGATGGGTATAATAAGGTTTTCTGAAACCTTAAAGTCTGGGAAGTCTTTCGATGAGGTCATCCGAGATATTCTAGCAGAGACTACGGTGGAGTTGCAGACGGATTTAAAGTTAATAACTTTAAGGAGGGAGGTACTCCTAACTAGGTTGAAGGACTTCATACCTGTGATAATGCAGGCAAGGTTCTTCCAGCTGACGCAGGGCACTAAGACGTTCACGTTAGTAGTGTCGGAGGATATAGGTAAGGAGGTTGTAAAGTTTTTTGGTAAGGACTCTATTGAAGAGATCATTGATGATCAATCAGCCATAGTATTAATAAGTCCTAAGGAGATAATCGCAGTTCCTGGGGTGATCTCCTATATAACTTCACTACTTTCATGGCATGGTATAAACATAACTCAAGTTATTTCCTGCTATGTTGATACGATACTAGTTCTTAACCGTAGGGATGTTTTAAGAGCTTACAATTTAATTGAGGAATTAATCATACAGTTAAGAGAGTTTAAAGAAAGATGATGTTACATTTAGAACATAAGCTTATATAAATTGTAACAAAAATAACGTTAAGTATTTAGGGAGTTTAATCCCGTAATAAGGTAGAGGGTTATGAGCTAATGAGGGTGGTATTGGCATATTCTGGGGGGTTAGATACATCAGTAATATTACTCCTACTTAGGGAAAGACTCAACGCCGAGGTAATAACCCTAACCTTAGATGTTGGTCAGGAAGACGATTTAGATGAAATATCCCATAAGGCAGAGAGGTTAGGAGCTGTAAAACATTACACTATTGATTGTAAGGAAGAGTTCGTAGCGAAGTACGTACTTCCAGCGTTAAAGGCCAACGCATTATACCAAGGGAAATACCCGCTATCCAGCGCGTTGTCAAGACCTCTAATAGGTAGTAAGTTAGTTGAGATAGCTAAGAAGGAGGGTGCTGACGCAGTAGCTCACGGATGTAGCGGTAAGGGTAATGACCAAGTAAGATTTGACTTAACGATTAAGGCATTAGACCCAGGGCTTAAGGTCTTAGCACCGGTAAGGGACTGGGGTTTAAATAGGGATTGGGAATACGAATATGCTAAGTCTAAAGGAATTGAATTTAAGGTTAAGTTCTTCAGCGTTGATGATAATCTCTGGGGTAGGAGTATTGAGTGCGGGATACTTGATGACCCTATGGTAGAACCGCCTGAAGAGGTTTTTAAGTGGACTCTCCCTCCGGAGAAGGCTATGGACAAACCAGAATACCTAACAATAACGTTTGAGAGGGGTGTTCCAGTAGCTATTAACGATGAGAAGTTGGATAAGGTCCAACTCATAAAGACCTTGAACTATATTGCAGGGAGGAATGGTGTTGGGAGGATAGACCATATAGAGGATAGGGTGGTTGGCTTGAAGAGTAGGGAAGTATATGAATGCCCAGCAGCTGTCACACTCATTGAGGCTCATAAGGATTTAGAGAAATTAGTGCTGAGTAAGTGGGAGTTAATGTTTAAGAGCTTAGTAGATGATATGTGGGCTAATCTAGTATATAGTGGGTTATGGATCGAACCCCTACGGAATGATTTGGAGGCCTTCATAGAGAATGTCCAGAGGAGGGTTAGCGGTGTCGTAAGGCTTAAGCTATTTAAAGGTAGTATCACTGTGGTTGGTAGGCAATCAGATAACTCTTTATATGACCCCAAACTAACAACATATGAAAGTTATACGAGCCTAGCGCAGGAGTACGCTAAGGGGTTCATAGAATTATGGGGTCTGCAGAGCGTCATTGCTTTTAGAAAATTACAGAAAATGTATGGTGCGCTGTCTCAATGACCTTCTATAGGGAAGCACTGCTTGGAGAGTCGAAGGACCGAATAGTAAGTTTTATATCGTCTATGGATGAAGACAGGCTAATAGTTAAGGAAGTCATTGAAGTCTTAATAGCGCATGTAGACCATTTAAGGTCTAAGGGGTTAATACCATACGAAGTCGGTGGTAGGGCTTTAGAAGTCCTTAAAGAATTACTTAAAAATAGTGATGAGTTATTCAAACTTAAGGCTGAGGATGTCCACGAAGCGATAGAGATCTACCTAACTAACGCGTTAGGTGTTGATGCTGGCTGGATCCCGCTTGGGAGGAGTCGTAACGATCATGTAGCAACCGCACTAAGATTAAAGACTAAGAGGTTGCTAGTAGAACTCGTCGGGGAAGCCCTCAAGCTTAGGGAAGTTCTCCTTAAGAAAGCGCGGAATCACTTAAACACGTTACTACCCTTAACAACACATTTACAGGTAGCTCAGATTTCTACAGTAGCTCACTATCTGACTTATATTGAGGAAATGCTCTCCAATTATACAAGTATTTTCTACCATGTGCTGGAAGACCTTATTGATAAATCACCTTTAGGTGCTGGAGCTGTAGCTGGTACTACGGTACCTCTCGACAGGTCCGAACTAGCTAGACTGCTGAAGTTTAAGGGTTTGGTGAATAATACGCTACTAGCTACAGGTTCTAGGGACTTTATATGTGTAGTTGCATCACTTATAGCTTCACTGGCTGTTTCAATATCCCGCATAGCTGAGGACTTCATTATATGGACAACACCTCAGTTTAATTATATTGAACCCCCTCTACATCACCTAGCTACGAGTAGTATGATGCCACATAAGAAAAACTTAGTGACTATGGAAGTCATACGTGCGTGGGGGGGTGAGGCAATAGGACACCTAACCGCAATACTCTCAGCGGTGAAGGCTGTGCCATCAGGTTATAATTTAGATCTCCAGGAAATTACGAAACACTTATTAAAACTTATCACTAATACTCTAGAGGCTCTCACAATACTGAGGGACTTCATAGAGGGCGTGGAGTTTAAGGAAGAAGTACTGCGTGGTGATGCGTATAAATACCCTCTCACAATTACTGACCTAGCAGAATTTCTCTCAATTAAGTATGGTAAACCGTATAGAGAGGTTCATAAGGTACTGGCATCATTAATGAGGGAACTAAGTACTTCAGATATAAGTAAGATATGCGAGGCATTAAGTAGTAGGTTAGGTATTAGTTTAGAGGAACTCCGTAGTATTGTAATACCTGAGAACGTATTAAATGCTAGAAAGGTTTTAGGCTCTCCAAACCCTGAATTAGTACTGAAGATGATAGAAGATTCTGAAAGAACGCTCAGTAATGACTACAGCATATATGAAGCGTTGATAAACGCTGATGCGGGTCCTCAATGAAAGTAAGTAAAATAGTTAAAAATAAGAGAAACTGCGGTAGATATAAATCTGTTTTAATACTTGAGGATGGAACAGTAGTTGAGGGTTGTGGCTTCGGTCATCCAGGCATAAGTTACGGTGAGCTAGTATTCACGACTGGTATGGTGGGGTATCCTGAAGCGCTTACGGACCCCTCATTTAAAGGTCAGATATTAATCTTCTCCCATCCTATGATGGGGAATTACGGAGTACCTAGTAAGGAGGTATTAGAGTTCGGAATACCTAAGTACTTCGAATCTGAGAGAGTGCAGGTTGAGGCAGCTGTCGTAGCTTATAATAACTCACCGAGCCATTGGACTAGTATCTTAAGCTTAGATGAGTGGTTATTTAGTGAAGGTATTCCAGCAGTATCATGTGTGGATACTAGGGCTTTAATCAAGAAAATCCGTGAGAAAGGGGTGATGCAGGCATTAGTAGCCGTGTATGAGGGGGATATCGATATTAACGAATTAGTCAGTAGGCTGGAAAGCAGTACAAAATACGATCAAAGACCTCTAGTAGATGAGGTAATGCCTAAGAGCATAATATTCCATGAACCCTCAGATTATAAGGACCGTATTAATACTCTAATAGTAGTTGATTGCGGTATAAAGTATGGCATACTTAGAGAGCTACTTAGGAGTGGATTTAGAGTTATCAGAATTCCATGCTATGAGGACCCTCTAAAGTATCTTGAAGCATATGGTGCATCGGGAATAGTATACAGTAACGGACCTGGCAATCCAAAACTCCTCACCACTGTTGTGGAGAAGGCTAAGGGAGTATTAGAATACGGAGTCCCAACATTAGGTATATGCTTAGGACATCAGATATTGGCTATGGCTGCAGGCGCTGATGTGTATAAACTTAAGTACGGGCATAGAGGTCATAATAAACCCTGCATTGATTTAGAAAAAGGTAAGTGCTTTGTAACAAGTCAAAATCACGGCTATGCAGTCGCTGAATCAAGTCTAATAGATACTGGATTTAAGCTGTGGATGATTAATGCTGATGATAAAAGTGTTGAGGGTTTGAAACATGTTAATAAGCCGGTAATAACTGTTCAATACCACCCTGAAGGTTCTCCAGGACCTTTAGATAGTTTGTGGGTCTTCAATCTCTTCAAGAGATTGGTGGAGAGGTATGGAACTCCCATCTAAGGTAGTTGTTATAGGTTCTGGTGCTATCAAAATTGCTGAGGCAGCTGAATTCGATTATAGTGGTAGTCAGGCGCTTAAGGCACTTAAAGAAGAGGGCATTAAGACTGTATTGATAAATCCTAACGTAGCTACAATACAGACTAGTCATGAGTTAGCTGATAGGGTGTACTTAGTACCAATAAGACGTGAATTCGTTGAGGCGGTTATAGAGCGTGAAAGACCTGATGGGATACTATTAGGTTTTGGTGGGCAATCAGCGCTATCGATAGGTGTTACATTAGAGAGGGAGGGTGTTCTAAGTAGGTATGGTGTTAAAGTCTACGGTACACCTGTAGATGGAATAGAGAAGGCATTGAATAGGGAGTTGTTTAAAGAGACTATGAGGGTTTGGTCTTTACCTGTCCCTATGAGTGGTGCGGCTAGAAGTTTGAGGGAGGCTTTAGAGATAGCTAATTCAGTAGGATACCCAGTAATAGGTAGGGTGAGTTTCAACCTAGGTGGTAGGGGGTCGTTCGTAGCTTGGAATGATGAAGACCTCAGAAACAACATCTTAAGGGCTTTAGCACATAGTGAGATTAGATTAGTCCTCATAGAGAAGTACCTCCATAATTGGAAGGAGATAGAGTTCGAGGTTGTGAGGGATAGGAGGGGAAATTCAGTAGCTGTTGCATGTCTAGAGAACGCTGACCCCATGGGTATACATACAGGTGAGTCCGTCGTAATAGCTCCCTGTCAAACATTAAATGATAGGGAGTACCAACTATTAAGGAATGCCAGCATTAAAGTTGCTGAGGCTATAGGTCTTATAGGTGAGTGTAATGTTCAATTAGCCTTAAACCCATTCTCCGAGGAATTCTACATAATAGAGACGAATCCTAGGATGTCTAGAAGTAGTGCCTTAGCTAGTAAGGCAACTGGCTACCCACTAGCATACATAGCTGCTAAACTTGCATTAGGTTACACCTTAGATGAAGTAATTAATAAAGTTACTGGAATTACTTGCTCATGTTTTGAGCCAAGCCTTGACTACGTAGTAGTTAAAGTGCCTAGGTGGGACTTAGAGAAATTCGTAGGCGTTGAAAGAAGTTTGGGTAGTGAGATGAAGAGCATTGGTGAAGTCATGGCAATTGGTAGGAATTTATATGAAGCCTTTCAGAAAGCTATTAGAATGCTTGATATTGGGGAGGACGGAGTTGTTGGGGGACCTTACTATGAGGAAGACGAAGAACTTCAAGTAGTTATTGAGAGGTTGAAGAAACGGGAGCCTTATTGGCTACTCCATGTGGCTAAGGCTTTAAGGTTAGGAGCATCTGTAGCTGAGTTAAGTAGTATTACTGGAATTGATAAGTATTTCATTAAGATCGTTAAAGACTTAGTAGACCTTGCTGAAGAAATACGTAATAGTCGCAATAAGCTAGAGGGTGGGGACATTTCAGAATTGATAGCCAAGGCTAAGGAGTATGGATTTAGCGATCGTCAATTAGCTAAACTATTGAAAACCGATGTAGAACGTATTAGAAATCTTAGGGTCTCCTATGGTATTAGACCGTATGTTAAGCAGATAGATACCCTGGCTGCTGAATGGCCTGCTAAAACAAACTACCTTTACCTCTCTTACAACGGATTCGAAGATGATTTAGACTTTAACTACAGACCGAAGGAGAGGGTCTTAGTTTTAGGTGCAGGAGTTTTTAGGATAGGTGTTTCAGTAGAGTTTGATTGGGCTACTGTTAACTTAGCCAAGTCATTACGTAAGAAGGGTTTTGAAGTAATAGTAGTTAACTATAATCCGGAGACCGTATCTACTGATTGGGATATAAATGATAAGCTCTACTTTGAGGAGATAACACTAGAAACTATTAGGGATATAGTAAGTTTGGAAAGACCTCTCGGCGTCATCACCTCAGTTGGTGGGCAAATCTCAAATAACCTAGCTAGAAAGCTTGAAGACGTAGGTATTAAGTTACTAGGAAGTAGTGGTTATAGTATTGATAGAGCTGAGGATAGAGTTAAGTTTTCTAGGCTTATAGAGTACTTAGGCATTAGACAACCTCCATGGGTTAAAGCTACTAGCGTTGATGAAATTATGAAGGTAGTAGATGAGCTGGGATTCCCGGTAATTGTCAGGCCGAGCTACGTTTTAAGCGGTACCGCTATGAAGGTAGCGTATAATCTGGAAGACCTCATAAACTACCTTAAAATAGCTACTAAGGTCTCAAGCGAGTATCCGGTGATTATTTCTAAGTTTATTGATAATGCTTTAGAAGTTGAGGTAGATGCCGTGTCTGATGGAAGGCGTGTTGTAGGAGTATCGATAGAACATGTAGAACCTGCTGGTGTACACAGCGGTGATGCTACTATGGTCACCCCTACTAGGAGGTTGGGGGACGGCGTCCTAAGGCAGATACATGAGTATGCCTTAAAACTAGCTTTAGAGTTAAATATTAGGGGACCATTCAACATTCAATACATAGTTAAGGACGGTACTGCCTATATGTTAGAGCTTAACCTAAGGGCTAGTAGGTCAATGCCATTTTCAAGTAAGTCTAGAGGTGTTAATCTAATGGAGTTAGCAGCTCAAGCATTAATAGACGGCAAGTTAGATATCGGCGTACCGGACGAGTACATAGAGTTACCAGCTAAGTGCTGGGCTGTTAAGACCCCTCAGTTTTCTTGGGCGCAGCTCAGAGGTGCATACCCATTCTTAGGTCCTGAGATGAGGAGTACTGGTGAGGTTGCTAGTCTTGGGAGGGTATTCGAAGACGCCCTACTTAAGAGTTGGTTATCAGCAACGCCTAATAGAATACCTAAAAGAGGTGAGTTAATCATCGCTTATACCGCATCTCCTGCTGATAAGCCATTACTAAGTGAGGCTCTTTACATGCTTAAGAAAGCAGGTTATGAAACCTTAACTATTGATGAAATGTATGTCAACGGATTTCCAAGCATTAGATATAGTGAGGCTTTAGAATACTTAAAACGTGGGGATGTAGGCATGGTCTGCACCTCAGGAATAGCTTTTGAGAAGGACTACGAGTTAAGAAGGTTAGCAGTAGATTTAAACATACCTTTAGTGCTCAACGCTAATTTAGCTTATGAGATTTCAAAAGCTATTTGGTGGTATGTCGATAAAGGTGTTTTAGAAGTGATGGAGATGTCAGAATATTGGGATTTGTAGCATTAACTGTTAAACCTTATTAAGTCAAACCCTATTTAAGTTCTAGGTGTTAGTGTTGAGCACTCCATGGCATTCTTTAACTGTTGAAGAAGTATTACAAAAAATTGGTAGTAGGTTAGGAGGTCTTACCAGTAAGGAGGCTGAGGAGAGACTCCGTATCTACGGACGTAATGAATTAATAGCTAAGAAGAAGAGCCCTCTAGAACTTCTACTAAAGCAATTCGCCAACTTCCTAATAGGTATATTGCTAGTAGCTACTGTCATCTCACTTATCTTAGGGGAAGTTATAGATGCTACAGCGATTTTGATAATAGTCATGATAATGGCTATAATGGGGTTCATCCAGGAATATAGAGCTGAGAGAACCCTAGAGGCTTTGAAAAAGTTAGCAGCACCGACCTGTAAGGTTCTAAGAGATGGTGAGGAGAAAGTTATTGATGCATCACTAGTCGTTCCTGGAGATATTTTAGTGCTTAGTGAGGGTGATAGGATTGCAGCAGATGCTAGGGTTATCGAGGCAATAAATCTAGATGTTGATGAAGCATCCCTGACTGGAGAGTCAACACCTGTCGCTAAAGTCGCTGACATAACACTACCGCCCGAGACAATAGTAGGTGATAGAAAGAACATGGTTTTTATGGGTACCTACGTCGTTAGGGGTAAGGGAAAGGCTGTCGTAACTGCTACTGGGATGAATACGGAATTCGGTAAGATTACTAAGATGGTTGTTGAGGCTGAGGAGGAGAAAACACCTCTCGAAGTGGAGTTAGATGAGTTCGGTAAGAGGATAGGTGGGATAATCTTAGGTATATGTGCTGTAGTCTTCCTTATGACGCTCTTCCTCGAACATGCCGACGTGCTAGACGCATTAATGTTAGCAGTTGCTTTAGGAGTTGCTGCCGTGCCTGAGGGTTTACCGGCAATCGCTACGGCAATCCTCGCAGTAGGCGCTAGAAGGATGGCGGCTAAAAACGCGTTAGTTAGGAAGTTAGCAGCTGTTGAAGGATTAGGCGCCTGCAACGTTATATGTAGTGATAAAACTGGCACTATAACTAAAGCTGAGATGACTGTTAAAGTAATTAAGATGCTTAACGCTACTTACGAAGTCTCCGGCAGTGGTTTCGAACCTAAAGGTGATATAAGGCTTATCGCGGGTAATAACGATGAAAACGACCTTAAATTCCTATTGGAATCGTTAGCCGTCCATACATCACCAGATGTCAAGTTAGTATGTGATGGTGGTCAATGGAAAGTTTTAGGTTCGCCGACTGAGGGAGCAGCCTTAGTCCTCGCGTATAAGGGATTAGGAGATGAGAACGTTAAGTCGGCTTTAGCAAAGTATGAAGTCGTTAAGACCTTCCCATTCGATAGATTTAGGAAGAGGAAGACAACAATCCACAGGTTCGGTGATAAGTACTTAGCAATATCATCGGGCGCACCTGAAATGCTCTTAGATATTTCAAGTAAGGTGAGGAATTCCGGCTCTGAGGACCGCTTAAGCATTGAGATTAAAAAGAACATTATTGACGGTATAACCGAGTTAGCATCAAGTGGTTATAGAACCTTCGGCATAGCTTACAGGGTATTAAGCCACATTCCTGAGGCAGTAGAAGATGTTGAGAAGGAGTTAACGTTTGTAGCTGTTTTAGGTATCATTGACCCGCCTAGGGAGGGTGTTAAAGAGGCTGTAGAGGTGTGTAAGAAGGCAGGCATTAAGGTTGTAATGGTTACAGGAGATCATAAGCTTACCGCTATGGCTGTTGGTAGGATGATAGGGTTAAACGCGTCTGAGGAGAACGTCCTTGAAGGTAAGCAGTTGGAGATGATGAGTGATGAGGAATTTGCTAAGGTAGTGGATAAGGTAGATATCTACGCTAGGGTAACACCAGAGCATAAGGCTAGGATAGTTAAGATGTTGAAGAGTAAAGGGTATAGAGTAGCTATGACTGGTGACGGCGTTAATGACGCGCCAGCACTTAAGATGGCCGATATAGGTGTTGCGATGGGTATTAAGGGGACTGAAGTTGCTAAGGAGGCTTCCCAGCTAATACTACTAGATGATAACTTCGTCACTATAGTTGAAGCTGTTAAGGAGGGTAGAATAATATTTGAAAACCTTAAGAAACCTATTAACTACTTACTCACATGTAATTTAGGTGAGGTTGCAGCAGTCTTCGGTGCTGAGTTAGCAGGTCTTCCCCCAATACTGAGACCAATACACTTACTGTGGATCAACGTAACAACAGATGCCCTCCCAGCAATAGCGTTAGGGTTCGAGCCAGCCGAACCTGGAATACTTGAAAGACCTCCTAGGTCAGCTAAGGAGAGATTCATAACTAGGAGGAAACTAATTTACTACATAGTCATGGGTACCCTATTAGGCATCATGGTCATAATACTCTTCTCCAACACGTTAAGCTACGGGCTTAGATTTGCTCAGACAGTAGCTTTTACGACTTTAGTACTCTCAGAATTTGGTAGGGCTTTAGCATCTAGGAGCGAGAGCATTAACATATGGAAGCTACCTTGGAATAAGTGGTTACTCCCTGCATTAGTGATATCATTACTCCTCCAACTCGTAGTGATTTACACACCAATCGGTGTTGCATTCTCAACTATCCCACTACCACTTGATGTGTTTGCCTACATGATCGTGGTCCCCTTGGTTATTGTCTTAGTTGACGAGGTAAGAAAGACCCTTAAGATAAAGATAACTTAGCGATTCTCTCAGCAGTCTCAGCGTAGTGGTGAATGATTTGAGCAGAGAGGTTGCTGAAGTAATCGCGGAGGGCGGGTTGAGAGCGCAGATACTCGAATTTACAGATACTGTAGAAACGGTTTATAAGGCATCTAAGCTAGTTAAGGAACGCCCTGAAAGAATAGTAAAAACTATATTGGTGAAGACCGAGAAAGGCGAATACGTAGCACTTATCATTAGGGGTGATAGGAGGATCGATAACTACAAGTTAAAAACGTACTTAGGTTGTGATGTTAGACTGGCTACGGCGGGTGAGGTTTTAGAAGTCCTTAAGGTTCCCTTAGGTGCTGTAAGCCCCTTATTGAGGGGTATTTCAACAATTCGTAAGATCGTTGATCCTAAAATACTTGAGGAAGAGTACGTAATATGCGGTGGGGGAAGTCTAAATACGTTAGTTAGAATAGTTACTGAAGACTTAATTAAATCTCTAAACAACTCTGAAATAGTAGATGTCTTTAAATGATGGTGTTAAACGCTGGAAGACATCTCACTTTATGTTTTTTACATAAATCCTCAACCAATCTGCTGATCTTCTTAAAGTAATTAGCATTCATACTTAGACCCAGTACTTCATTAACATCGACTTTTAATTTCCATTTCATTCTCATGTTATGCTTCATCACCGGTTTAACATTCAGCTTATCATATATTAAGTATGAGTTTACTGATGAGGTGAATTCCACTACTTCCTCGATGATGTCTTCATACTCATTTACTAATGGTATTATTGGGCCTAAGAATATCCACATATCAACACCGCATTTAGAGACTTCATAAGCGGCTTTCGCTCTCTGAGTAGGTGGTGGTGCGTTTGGCTCTATTTCTCTGGCTAGGCTATCTCTCAGCGTCGTTATTGTGAAGCCTATGTCGAAGTTTTTAGGGTTTATTATATCTAAGTCTCTTAAGACCAATGGAGATTTAGACTGGATCGATATCTTAAAGCCGTGTTGTGAGAGGGTTTTAATAGCGTTTCTTGTAAGTTCTTCTTCTGCTTCAATTGGTTGGTAGGGGTCTGTTATCGTTGATACTCCAACAACGCCGGGCCTCAATCTTCTAACATCTTTTTTAAGAACTTCAATTATGTTCTCCTTGATGTATACTGTGGAACCCCAATTATAGGATATTTCTTGATACTTTTTACAGAAGTCTGGTGCGTAGCAGTATATGCATCCATGAGCGCATCCTACGTATGGATTGAATGCGTACTTTATGTCCGGTAGTCTGGACGCTGATAATGCCGTCCTAACCTTAATGTATGAGTATTTAGCCATAAGTCCTCAACTTAGGTATTTATCAATGCTTTCCTGTTTGAGTATAGTTTCCATGAGATATGATTTCTTGACCCATGAAGTGATGGGAATTCTAGTATAGTTGGACTCGCTTAAGTGGTTTAACAGTTCCTTAAGTGTGTTGAAAACTTTAGGTTTTTCTTTAAACATGGCCCTTACGTTCTCCCTAACAAACCAAACACCGATAGGTATGTCAAAGCCTTCGTAAATCTCCCTCCAAAGTATTACGGTTGCCTGTCTCTTCATGTTTAAGAGCGCTTCAGCAGATGCTAATCTAGATGCGTAGTAGCAACCGCCAATCTCTGGATACTCACTCCTGCCCTTAAAGCCTTCATAATCACCTTCAATCTCAGCAGTCATCCCGAACTTATTCCACGTACTGCCAGGAAACCACGCCTCCATCCACTCAAAACTCCAAGTTCTAGGAGCTAGTATGCCTATGAAGGTATTATTTGCGAATTTCCTAATGTATAACATGTAGGAGTTTATTATTGGTAGTTTTTTAACCTGGCTTATCAAGTAGTGTGATATTACTGAGTCTACAGCTGTGATAGACCACCTAGTCGGTACTAACTTTCTAGACCTAGCCATACCTAGACCGCCAACACTAAATAACTTTTGAATAGCTGATATAGGGACGTTATTTCTATAGAGCTCTATAACACCTTCAAATGCTTTCAAATCCGTGTCGTAGTAGACCTTCTCAAGTCTCTTATCGCTTAATGGATTACTTACTATTTTAAAATCTTTTAGAGGTGCTGAAGGTCCTTGAGGCGGCAGGTACTCATCAAAGTAGACCTTAGGTTTGGGCTTTTTCTCAAATACCAACTCAGTATCAACTGGGCGTAAAGTGAGTGCTAATTCTTGGAGACTCACTACATACTTACTATTTAATTCGTTTATAGCGGTTATATAAGTCCCCCTAATTAACGAATATCTAAATCTTAGAATCTCATTTAACGATAGGTTAAACCACATCTCAGGTAAGTCATATATTGAGGTATCCCCAACTTCTGGAGGTGTGGCGGGACCCACCCTCACATTAGGGTAGCCATGCCTACCTACAAAGACAGAAGGCGGTGAAGAACCGTAGATGTCAGTACTATAAGTCGTTAATTCCTTGACCGATGCCCTGATAACTACTGGGCAGTAGGGTAATCCACATAAATTCTTCCCACCTCTACATCTTACGCATAACTCTCCGCTGACGTCCATGATGATTGAACCCTTATCTAAACACTTCTCACACAATACTATCTGCAAGTAATGTATAAAACTTAACTACTATGCTAACTAGCAATGTCGTTCTCCGTTTGAGATAGTTTTAAGTCGATCTAGAACACAGTTTATTAAGGTTTCTCCGAACTCCACTACTGCTAACAGAGATGTTCGGAAATTTAATTTATAGAACAATAAGGTTTTTAACTTGTAGCCTCTAGTTAATTTGTGCGGTGAGATATTGTATATAAATCCGAATAAATGTGTGGCTTGCACACACTGCGTTCCTTACTGTCCTGTAGGTGCTATACAGATTGTGAGTGAGGATGGGAGGAATTACGCTAAGGTTGATGATGATAGATGTGTTGAGTGTTGGATATGTTATAGGGTTGCGAGATGTCCTAAGGATGCTATAGAGCCTACACCTCCGGAGAAGATGTCATTTATAAGGAGGTTGAAGTTCTTCTTCGCATCAGCTACTGCTGTCTGGCCTGAGACCGGTATGGCTGGTAGAGGTACTGAAGAAATGAAAACCAACGATGTTACTGGCAGATTTAAGTTTGGTGAAATAGGGTTTGCCTTAGATATGGGTAGGCCTACTGGGGTGGGTGTGAGGGTATCTGACGTGGAGAAGGTATGTAAAGCAATAGCGCCATACGTGACATTCGAACCTGAAAATCCAGTCACTAAACTGTTAATAGATCCGAAGACGGGTGAGGTACGTAGCCCCGAACTACGTAATGTGTACTTACTATCCGCTGTTGTTGAGGCTAAGACCTCTAAGGAGTTAGCACCGAAGGTTCTAGAGATCATTAGGGAGGTGAGTAAGGAGTTAAATACGGTTATATCTGTTGGGTTAGTATCTCGGGTAAAGCCTGACGGCGAGCCAGAGGCGTATGAAGTTCTCAGGCAGGTTGGTATTGAGGCGAGACCTAATATGAAAATTAATATAGGTTTAGGAAAGCCGTTTGTTGGGTGGGAGTAATGACTCACACGCTCCACAGGCAGGGTACGTACGAAGAATTAAAGGAGGACTTCGTAGTTCTGGTGATGTCTGCTAAAGGATTTAATGATGTTGGGGCTGCTCCAAAATTAAAGGAAGCCCTTAAAATAATAGCTAAGTACGAACCAGTAAATATGGGTGATATGACCCAAGGAAGCATGTATAGAGCAGGATTTAGGATGAAATCTCTCGAGAGGTTACTTCAAGGTGGGCATGATAGGTCTATATACCACGGAGTCTATACGGACTTAGAAACCGTTAAGAAAGTTATAGATGAATTAAAAGCAGCTGATCTAGGTATGTCAGTAGTCATCAGCGGCCTTTACGATGAAGTTAGGAAGATAGCTAAGCCCCACACAGTTAACCTAGCTCTCGGAATTTGGGGGAAGACTGAACTACTTCCTAAGCATGAAGAAGTACTTAAAATATGCACGATGTGCGGGCATCAATTCGTTTCAAGGAACTTAGTGATGAAGTTAGCTCAAGACGTTAAAAGAGGTAGGATAACAGCTGAAGAAGCAGCTGAGGTAATGGCGGCATGTTGCAGTTGCGGTATCTTCAACCCAGTAAGAGCTGTTAAACTGATAAAACAGCTAGTCCAAAAGCTTTGACCTAGCAGAATTAATTTTTGCTGAAATTAATTAATTTTTACACGTACTAATCAGTAGTACTTAAAAATTTATAAATCCCATAGTGTACAGAGTCTAGGTGGTTATTGTGAGTGCTCAGAAGTCTTTAATCGGGATTTTAGTTGTCTTAATTATTATTGCTGGTGTTGGTGGTTATTTCGCAGGTTCTGTAGCAGTACCGCCCCCTAGGACCGTTACGTCAGTAGTCACTCAAACAGTAACTGTAACAGTTACGGCAACACCCACACCAACAGTAACTCCAATACCTCCATCACCACCACCCCACTGGCCTAAGGAAATCATTATAAGGGTAGGAGGGATTGGCGGGGCTTGGTATCCTATAGGAGCTGGATTAGGAGACCTAATCACTAAGAACTTAAAGGTTCGAGCGACCGTCCAACCAGGTGGTTCTGGACCTAATATACTTGCAACGTCAAAGAATGAAGCAGATATAGTTATGGCTTATGCATGGCAGTCAGCTGTAGCTAGGGATGAAAAAGCGGCTAAGGAGTATTGGGGAGAGCCTATCAATTTCAGCAACGTGAAGTTATTAGCAGGAGGGCTATATACTCAATACTTCCATGCGGTGAAGGTTAAGGGGTTCCCTGCAAGCACTTTTAAGGAATTAGCAGATATGGTAAAGGCCGGCCAGAGAGTAAGTATAGGCACTAACATTAGAGGGACTGCCGAGGAATTCACGTTAAGGACTTTACTAGCTAAGTATGGTGTTACCTACGATGATATTAGAAAGGCTGGAGGTACCGTATTCCTTGGACCTCACACCGATATAGTTCAGATGATGAGGGAGGGTAAGATACAGGTATACGTAGCTTTTGGAGGTATAGGCTATAGCGCTATGGTAGAAGCCGATACGACAATGGAGTTAGAACCATTTATACTAACAGATGATGATTTTAAGTTCATGATGGAGAACTACGGCTTTAAGAAGTCAGTAATACCGAAAGGTTCTTATAGGTGGGTTAAGGAGGACTACCCATCATTAGTTGACTACCCAGTATTCTTATGCAGAGCTGGCCTACCTGAAGATTTCATCTACTTCGTTGCAAGACTACTCGATGAGAACAAGGACTATATAGTAGCTTCTGCGAAGTACTTTGAGGAATTCGACCCGAGTAAGGCATGGCAGCTGGGCGGTTTATGGGAGCTCCATCCAGGAGCAGCTAAATACTACAAGGATAAAGGTTATATGCCTTAAAAATTTTACTAATAACTTCTAACTTTTTTTAATAACTCTAAATCAGCAACCGTTCTAATTCTCCTAATGTTCTCCGTTTTCTAAGGAATTAAGGTGTGACAGCTGTTTTAGTGTGTTAGGTTTTTGTAGGTCTCTCTAGGATGCTTAGAGCTCTTGATGTGATTAAGTTTAGCAATGTTTATAAACTAATGAGTAATAAGTGCTTTGGTGATCCTGGGTTTCTGAGACCTACGGCAGACCGTGGAGAGGGGGCTCAGGGAAACCGTGATGACCCGCCCCAGGAAAACCTACAAAAACCTAGAGCGGGAAACGGTTGAAAGTCCCGTGGAGGTTCTTCCCGTGTTACTCAAGATGTAAGGTCTAGGAGTGCCCTGAACACCTCCAATGGTGATGCAGATCCAAGACCGATGGGAGAAAAGAGATGAGACAATGACACTAACCAATATAAACCCATATAGGAACTGAACCCTGTCTGGACTGCGTTTTTCATAGCTTTTTAAGTACTTCTTCATTTTACTTTATTAAGGTGTTCCTGTGAGTAGATGGGCGATACTGCTAAGTTCCATGGTCGTTATGATGGTAATAAGTATTTACCAGTACTCATGGTCATTATACGCGTATGCAATTAGTAACGACCTCAGATGGACCCTCACTACGGTCTCACTAGCCTTTACAATTTATGTTTATGCATCAACCTTCATACAACCTTTTTCCGGGTTCTTAGCAGATAATTACGGTTCGAGAAAGTTAGCGTTTTTCTCAGCGATCTTAGTAGGTCTGGGATTTATTACCTCATCATATGTATTAAGTCCGTGGGAACTATATATTACGTATGGATTAGGCTCTCTAGGAGTAGGTACGTTATACGGCATAGCTACTGGTACTGCGGTTAAGTGGTTTCCTAAGCGTAGGGGGCTTGCTACGGGATTTGTCACATTCGGCTTCGGGGCTGGAGCTTCACTATTTAACTTACCTATTCAGGAGTTTATAGCTACTAACGGGTTTAGAAACGCTTTCACCTACGTAGGGGTATTTATGTTAGCAGTATTAATGCCCCTTTCGTATATGATGGTTTATCCAAAGGATGCGATTTCCGGAGGTGTGGGAAACGTTCGTAGAGATATAGTTAATTACACCCCCACTAAGATGTTGAAGACTTGGCAGTGGTACTTAATATATCTAACGTTTATAGTAACTCCTACAGCTGCTTTAATGTTTGGTGCTCAGTTAAAGCTTATGTCGGCAGAGTTTAAAGTCCCTCCTAACTACTTGAACATTATTTTAGTGCTATTCCCATTAGCTAATGGTTTAAGTAGGATCGTAGCTGGCGTGATTTCAGACCGTTTCGGTAGGGAGAGGACTATGAGTATGTTCTACTTCCTATTAGGTGTATCGCTTTTAGGGCTATCATATCTAGGGGACGTACCGGTAATGTTCCTCCTATTTACGCTTATTGCTTCACTGCTAGGGGGTTCTCCATACGCATTTTACCCATCAATAATAGGTGATTACTACGGCATAAGGTATGCAACGGTAAACTACGGTATAACATATACTGCGAAGGCCTGGTCGGGACTCTTGTCTGGATGGGTTACTGCCTACTTAGTCGAAACCTACGGTACTTACAGACTTCCACTAATTTCTGTGGCCTTACTATGTATGATTGCAGCAGTGCTATGCTCACCGCTAATATTGAGACCTCCTAGGAATGTGTTAGAACGGAGAGGAAGTGCTTAGGTGGTTGTAATGGTTTCAGAACCTAATGTGGAGGGGTTAGTAGTCGAATTTTTTAAAAAGTTATATGAAGCTAGTAGAGGTAGTGATGGGCGGGAGGTCTTGGTTAAGGAAGCAGTAAGAATTCTTGAAGATGTTACGAAGCTTGATAAAAGTGGTCGGTATTCCATATTATACTTACTTCTAGTAAATCTATCTGATAGGTTGCCTGGAGTGAGTAATAAGGACTTAGTAGATTACTTCTTAAAATCTTATAGCGGTTTGGTAATGAGTTTAAAGAAATTGCTTAGGGTATGGTTAAGCAATCAGAGAGAGATAATCGACTATTTAGAGGCATCAGGGTCTGCGGAACATCCACTAGCAAATGTCTTCATATTGAGTGAGGTTTTAGGCTTGATAGATCCTTCAGATACTGAGACACTAGTTATAAGGGGTAACATCTACTTAAACTATTTTAAAGTGCTGAGAGAGTATGAAGAGAAAAGTGGAGTTCCTCTAAAGGTGCAATCAGAGAGAGCATTTAAAAACGCCTTAGAACTCTTCGTTAGAGCTATTAGCATGGATGTAAACTGTTATGAAGGTTACCTAGGTCTGGCGAGATTATATATGCTAGCTAATAACTTAGACCAAGCAATCATTAACTATGAAAATGCTTTAAGATGTAAGAGGACTTGCGAGGTACTTAAGGAAGTAGCTAAAGCATACATGATTAAAGGGGATAACGACACAGCCTCCAAATATTTGGAGGAATGTAAAGACACCAACAATACTTAAATCTCAGTGTTCAACCTAATTAAGACCCTGAACTCTTCAGGGAAATTGAGACACCTAAAATAATTATAATAGCCTTAACCAATGAACATAGTAATTACAAACATATAGTACTTACATACCTCTTAGGGATGTGGGTGAGGTAGGAGGGCTAGTATTAACGGTGCTGTAAAAACTTAAATAACCTCACGAAGTCTGTCTCAGAAGCTACTAGAGCAGTAGTTGTCAATAATGTTTAAATTAAATTAGATGTAATTTACATGAGGTTAATCGTATGGCTAAGCAGGTTGTTAAAGTTCTTGTTAATGGTTATGGTGTTATAGGTAAGAGGGTTGCTGATGCGGTAGCGAAGCAGGAGGACCTCCACTTAGTCGGTATTTCAGATGTGGTTGCTGATTGGAGGGTTAAGATGGCTTCAACTAAGGGAATAAGCGTGTATTCATCACTGCCTGAGAAGGTTGAAGAGATGCGGAGAGGTGGTGTTCAGGTTTTCGGAACTCTTGAAGAGTTATTAAGGAGTGGAGGTGTTGATGTTGTTGTTGACTGCACGCCAGCTAAGGTAGGTGCTAAGAATAAGCAATTATATGAGAAATATGGTGTTAAAGCAGTATTTCAAGGTGGTGAAAGACATGAGGTTGCCGGTGTTTCCTTCGTGGCTCAGAGGAATTACGAAGAGGCTTTAGGGAGGCAGTTCGTCAGGGTAGTTAGCTGTAACACGACAGCTATATGTAGGGTTGTTGGCGGACTTCACGAAAAATTAGGAGTTAGTAAGGCTAGGGTGGTAATAGTTAGGAGGGCTGTCGATGTTTGGGAGTCAAGCCGTACTGGAATCATGAATACCGTAGTCCCAGAACTTCATATACCATCACATCACGGTCCTGACGCTCAGACTGTAATACCGGACTTAAATATAGTCACACTAGCTGCTAAGGGTAGCCATAATCTCTACCACCTACATATGGCGATGATAGAATTTCGAAGTCCTACGAAGTTAGAAGATATTATCGGTGTTTTAGAGGAGGAGCCTAGGGTAGTATTCGTTAGTGGTTCAGACGGTGTTGACGGGCTTAACTCGATCTTCGAAATATCTAGAGACCTCGGGAGACCTAGGGGAGACCTATACGAAATACCTGTATGGTTTGATAGTATTTCAACATCCCCTGATGGTAGGGAGGCATATCTAATTTGGGCCACTCCCAACGAGTCTAATGTAATTCCTGAAAACGTAGACGCTATAAGGTCTATTACCGAATTAGAGGTTAGGCGTGAGGATTCTATGAGGAAGACTGATAAGACGTTAAACATCGTTAAGAAGTTATATTAAGTCTTTCGGAATCATTGATGAGGCGTAAGGAAGTAATAAGACGTCGCCATCGCCAATCAAATCATACGCGTATTTGATGGCTTTTTCAACATTACCTACTTTTTCATATAGCTTAGACTCCTTAATATTATTAGAAACTATAACTATTCTAGCTTTAGCAGCTATTCTAGCTATAGCATAGGCTTTATGGTAGCCTAAGTCAAAATTCTCCTTTATAAAATTGATAACATCCTCTGGAGTTAAATTCGAGTATAGTAATTCTTCAGTCTTACTTTCGCCGATACCCTCCCTACATTCAGCAAGTAATATGATTACGCCACCAGGTCTTACGCATTTGAAAGCTACTTCTAAGGCTTTATGTGCCTGATATAAGTTTATATCTTTTGGATAACCTCCGGGGGATGCAATAACTATATCGAACTTCCTGCCAACGTTTACGCCGTATAATTCATTAAACATCTTCACAGCTTCCCTATGCGCTTTAATGAAATGTCCTGAAAAACATCCTAGTATTTCCTTTCTCTCACTTAAGACGACATTAACTATGTAGTCTAGACCTACCATACTGGCAGCCTCCTCTATATCCTCCCTAACAGGGTTTCCCTCAATACGGCCTAACTCAGCTCCAGGTAATAGCATCATTCTATGATTCTCCTTAATGCTCTCATAGGAGGAAACACCTGGCAGTATACTTTTACCACCACCGCTATATCCGGCGAAGTAGTGCGGGTCGACATTAGCTATAGCTATCTTAACGTCCGAATTTAGAATAGATGAGTTAATTACTACTGGAGTCCCCCTACTGGTCTTACCTACGTAGGTTAAAGAGTTAACATCCCTGCAGTCATGGTCGAGTATCCTGAAGTTATTGACTATCTCACTACCCAGTAATTTAATCCACTCATCCCTAGTATGCGGTCTGTGAATACCGGTAGCAAAGACTATTACTATATTCTCCTTCGAGATACCGTATGAGAGTAACTTACTAATAACTATAGGGGCTATCTTATTAGTGGGACATGGTCTAGTAATATCGCTAACTATTAATGCGATCTTCGATTTAGTACTTACCAATCTGCCTAAATCCTCAGTACCTATAGGGCTCTCTAAAGACTGAGCTACGATAGCGACCTCATCTCTGGGTTTTAAAACAGGCTTAGGTGTTAGGACAGTTGCTTTAAGATCTTCTATGCGTAAGTAATCATCACCATACGGTACTGAAAACCCCGTAGGGAACACCTCTACTTAGATCGTAGTAAAATAAAAAACCCTATCGTTTAATATACTTTCAACTTAAGTCAGTACAACCCAAGCGTTAATGGTATATACAGTTCATGTAGTGTGGTTGTCCGTGTTGTTTATTTGGGTTTGTTTAGGTGTTTTGGTTTTCTGGTTGTTTGGGTTATTTCCAGGGATTTCAGGTTTAATCCTAGGTATCTTGCTGTGAGCATGTATGCGGATGCTGTGTGTTTGTCTAATTCCAGCTCTCTGAATGAGTAGCTACCGATCACGGATGTGTAGGATGGATCAACTAGGTACACTTTGAAACCGTACTTCAAAGCCATGACAACCGCGTGCTCCACGAGCTTTCTCTTCGGGAACCGGCTATCCTCCTGTTGGCTACGGGTGAAGTGGTGAACCTTCTCCGCTTGATCTTATCGAGGTCTTCGAACACGACTACACTAGCACCGTGGTGGTACGCGTAGTTGAGTAGCTTTGCTAGAGCTCGAAGCCTAACAACCATAGCTTTGCTCCCCGGGCAACTAGGTGATGTTACCTCGGGAAACCGCTCCGTTTTCACGTCCCTTACAACTCGAAAGCCTCGTCCTTTAAGGCTGGGAGGAGGTTAGTTATTTGAAGAGTAATTAAAATTTAAAAATTATAGATGTAAATAGATAAACGGCGGATTGTAAATGGTATTATCGGTGGGAATTTCTAAAACAATGTCAATAGTTATTGTGGTGTTACTGATTGCGGTAGTTGTTGGCGGATTCTACTACTATTCCTCAGTTACTGCACCTCCGCAATATCCATCAAAGCCTATTACCTTTATAGTCTCTTGGGCAGCTGGCGGTGGTACTGACCGTACTGCTAGGATGCTTGCCGCACTCTTAGAGAATATGACTGGTTGGAAGACCGTAGTTGAGAATAAGGTTGGTGGTGGCGGTACCGTGGGACATTTAGCTATGGCTACAGCTCCTCCAGATGGTCATACAGTTGGCATTATAACATTTGAATTATCTACATTTGAGTGGATGGGTTTAGCTAACGTCTCATATAAGAACTTCAAACCAGTCCTACTTTACAATAAGGATCCTGCAGCAGTAATTGTAAGGGCTGACGCACCTTGGAGGGACATTCTAGAACTTACTAAGTATATTAAAGAAAACCCTGGAAAGTTAAAAGCTTCGGGTACGGCTAAAGGTGGTGTGTGGGATATAGGTAGGATTGGATGGCTTAAAGCTGCTGGTGTAAATCCTGATGCACTTCCTTGGGTTCCTAGTACTGGTGCAGCGCCATGCCTTCAGGAGTTAGTTGCTGGTGGTATAGATATATGTACTTGTAGTTTACCTGAGGCAGGACCTCTTATAGAGGCTGGTAAGGTGAAGGCATTAGCCGTAATGTCGGATGAGAGAAATCCAGCATTTCCAGACGTACCTACTCTAAAGGAGAAAGGGATTAACTGGTCTTTCGGTACGTGGAGAGGTGTTGCAGTACCTAAAGACACTCCAGACTATATAGTTAAGACACTTCACGACGCTCTTAAAAAAGTAATTGACTCCCCGCAGTGGAAGGAGTTTATGCAGAAGAACGGATTTGGCATGGCGTACTTACCACCTGAAGAGTTTGCAAAGTTCTTAGAAAATGATTATAAGGTAGTGGGCGAGCTTCTAAAAGTAGCTGGTTACATATAGGAGCGAAGTAGGTCAATAAGATACTTAAAAAATATTAAAAATTTTTATTCATTCGTTCTTATCAATGTGTAGAGGGATTAATGATGAGAGACCTCATAGTCGGTTCTATAGGAGTGGTATTAGGCGCGTTCATCATAGCGCTATGTAGGGATTTACCAGTATTTATAGCTAGAGGGTATCCAGGACCTTCGTTCTTTCCATTGATACTAGCATCGGTATCTATTATATGCGGTTTATTCTTAATCGTAAAATTCGTCAGGAATTTAAAAACTCAGGGTGGGAGACCTAATTTGAGACTGGATGTAGGGTCGGTAAAGAAGGTTTTTAGCAGTGTTCCTTTGAGAAATGCTATAAAGTTTACAGTTATGATGATTGTTTATATCTTATTAATACCTTATGTAGGTTTCTTCTTAACTTCCCTTATATTCATGTTTACAACTCAAGTTATTTACGGAGTGTCTACGTTGAAGGCGTTAGCTATAAGTTCAGCAGCTACGTTCTTCATCTACATTCTATTCATCGCAATACTTAAAGTCGTCGTTCCAGAACCAATTCTGGGGGCATTACTGTATAGGTGAGTTTTAATGTTCTTCGAAGTTCTTCAACTGGTGTTACAGCCGCATGTGTTGTTTGCCGTGTTTATTGCAGAGTTATTCGGTGTCTTCATAGGTGCAATGCCTGGACTAACAGCTACTATGGCTACAGCGCTCTTAGTACCCTTCACATACTTTATGGATCCTATAGCAGGCATTTCAATGATAATAGCTATGGCAGCTGTTGCTATCTTCGCCGGTGATATCCCTGCGGTCCTACTTAAAATTCCTGGAACACCTGCATCAGCTGCTCAAACCATTGATGCGTACCAGCTAGGTAGGACGAAGCCTGTGCAGACATTGTTTGTCGACTTAGTATGTAGTTCTATAGGTGGTTTGATAGGCTCTCTAATACTCATCTTTACATCGCCGATGTTAGCTGAATTTGCTGTGAATTTTTCAAGTGTTGAGTATTTCTGGCTGACTTTATGGGGACTTTCTATGGCGATCGTAATATCAGCTGAAGAACCTATAAAGGGTGTATTGGGCGTGGTTATAGGTTTCCTAATAGCAACTATAGGTATAGAGCCAGTGTACGGCTATGTAAGATTCACATTTGGTAGGGTGGAATTACTCAGCGGTATAAGCTTCATTCCAGCAATGATAGGATTATTCGCCATACCGGAATTACTTAAGCAGATATCAAGACCTCATGAGAGATACTCAATCCACCTGTTAAAAGGAGGGAGAACTTATGAAATGGTCTTAATATCCTTAAGGAGGTTTAAGACAACTATAACTCGGTCAGCATTAATAGGTACTTTCATCGGCGCATTGCCAGGAGCTGGCGCGGATATAGCCGCATGGGTATCCTACGGAGTAGCTAAGAGAGTTAGTAAGAAGCCTGAGGACTTTGGTAAAGGGTCTTTAGAGGGTGTGGTCTCTGCGACATCAGCTAATAATGCAGCATTAAGTGGTGCTTGGATACCGCTCCTAGTCTTCGGTATTCCGGGAGATTCTATAACTGCTATAGCCTTAGGTGCTTTAATGGCCCATGGTTTAAGACCTGGTCCCATGTTATTCCAGCGTCACGGACTTTTAGTAACTGCTTTGTTTACTATTTTCATACTCGCTAACCTAATGATGTTATTAGTTGGCTACTTATCGATCAAACTCTCAAGTAATATACTAAGAATTCCTAGGAATGTCTTAGTACCATTGATAGCCGTGTTCTGCGTCATAGGGTCTTACGCCGTGAATAATAGCTTATTTGATGTGTGGTCTATGCTCTTATTAGGTATTCTAGGATACTTCATGGATAGGTTAGGAATACCCATACCATCAGTAGTTCTAGCAATAATTCTAGGACCGATGGTTGAGTTTAACTTTATAACTACTTTAATGAAGTCCGACTTAAACCCACTAATCTTCATTTCTAGACCCATAGGCGCTGGACTGGCATTACTAACACTGCTTACGTGGGCACTTCCATTCATAAGGGCTGGGAGGATTAAGAGGCTAGTGAGGGGTAGGTCTCAATAGTATGCTTATTTTAGAAGTTTCAAGTAGGGTTTAGGTGGTAGGTTTGAAAATTCTTAACTATGTCGTAGGACCTCTCGCTACTAATTCATACATACTATACGATGAAGAAACTATGGAGGCATTAATAATAGATCCTGGAAGTGGTGAATTAGCTACTAAGGTTAGAGATTTGATAAATGCCGGTCTTAGATTTAACGGAATTGTAGCTACTCACGGTCATATAGACCACGTCGCAGGTGTTAAGGAGTTAAGGGAGGTTACCGGCGCTAAATTCTCCCTCCACAAATTAGATGTTGAGATCTTAGATGTTAGCTTGGACTGGGGTTGGGAGTTAGGACTCGATGTAAAATTTGATGATGTAAGACCTGACTATCTCTACGATGGTGAAGAGGTGATTAGGTTGGGTAGGTATGAAATTGAGGTAATCCATACTCCGGGACATACACCTGGTTCAGTAGTGTTTAACATACCTACTTTAAAGATAGCATTTACCGGTGACACACTCTTCCATGGAAGTGTTGGTAGGACAGATCTTATGGGTGGTTCATGGAGTACGTTAAAAGAAAGTATAAAGAAGTTGGTAGCTAGGCTTGATAGTAGTACTGTAATATATCCTGGTCACGGTCCAACTTCTACGATAGGGTACGAAGTAGCGAATAACGTGTTCGTTAAGAAGATTTTAAGAGGTTAAACATCTACTGTTATGTGGTCGCCGTTTTGTGGGTAGTATACGTTTAGGTCGTTATACTGGTTTCTTATCCTCTCCACAAATTCCTCACCAACAACTCCTTCAGTATGTACGACTACGATGTGCTTTACATTTCGAAGGCTTCTTAAGATGTTGAGAAGTCCTTCTGAGTCAGCATGGCTTGAAAAGTCGAACCAGCGGACCTTAGCTTTAACTAATGAACCACTATCTTCTAGAAGTCCTGATTCGAGAAGTTTTCTGCCTGGAGTACCTTTTGCCTGATAGCTGACTAAGAAGATACCGTTTTTCGAATTACTTGCTAGTTGTTTAGCATAATACTGTGCCGGACCCCCCTTAAGCATTCCGGCAGATGCTACGATTACTACCCCTCTCTCTTTAATTAACTTCCTCCTCTCACCTGAAGTTCTAACCATATTAAATTCTTTCAACGACTTAATCAGCAATCCATACATGTTTATATATTCAGGGTAGCTTGAAATGACTTCACTAACATGTCTGACCATACCGTCATAGTATACGTTAAGTCCTGGTAAGTAGTTATATAAAACGCAGAGTATTTCTTGAGCCCTACCTAAACTAAAGACAGGGATTAGTACATTACCACCATCTTCCACTACCTCTAGGATGGAATTGATTAATTCCCTCTCAACAGATGGCCGCGGTGGGTGTTGAGTATTGCCGTAAGTTGCCTCAGTAATAAGTATATCGGCATCTACCCCCTCGTAGGCCGCTGGCTTAACTAATTTAGTTTCGATAGTGTTTACATCACCAGTGTAAAGTAGTTTCAGACTATCTAGTTGCACTAAAACCATAGCACTACCCGGTATGTGGCCAGCATTTAATAGGGATATTTTGAAATTATTCAACTCAACGGTCTCGTTGGGATCTAACTCTATGATGTTGTCCATTAATGAATTAAGTTCTTGATATTCGTAGGGTATGTAATAACCTGAAATTCTTAGGAAGTCCTCAATCATAATTCTAATTAAAGGCTTGCTCAACCTGGTCGTTACTGTTGAGATCTTAGTGGACGAGTATATTAGCGGTGCAGCCCCTATATGGTCTAGATGCGCATGTGATAAAACTATGCCCTCAACCATGGAGGGTCTTATGTGTTGTGGGAATTGTGGTACGTCATTCTCTGTAAAGTTCACACCGTAGTCTAGTAATAAGTACCTTCCCCTATAGCCTACTGCTATAGCACTCCTACCTACTTCGCGTCCACCACCTAATATCCTAATTTCTAATTTCTCCATGGCCTACATCCGCTTAGTTTAACTATAACTTATAATTTTCCATATTAATAAACATTATAAGGGATTTAAATGATTCCTCTAAGTCCGAGGGAGCTTAAAAGAACTCTTAAAAAGTTAGGCATAAATGTTGAGGAGTTAAGCAACGTTACCTCAGTAGTTTTAGAGACTAAGGATTCTGAGATAATTATTGAAGAGCCGCAAGTAGTTGTATTTACCTCTCAGGGTCAGAAGATATACCAGATTGTAGGTAAGGGTGAGAAGGTTATAGCTAGGAAGGAATTAGTAGAAGTTTCACAAGTGAAGTTTAGTGAGGAGGACGTAGAATTCGTAGCAAGTCATGGAGGTGTTGATAGAGAGGTAGCTATTCAAGCTTTGAAAGAGGCTGATGGAGACATCGCTAAAGCTTTAATGATTATTGAAGGAAAGAAGTCAGGGAAGGGTTGAAGTCACATTCCTCAAATTACTAATCAGCTTACCAACATCCTCAACTAGCGATAGGATTAGAGGTATGCCCTCCCTATCAGCTAGTTTGATTGCTAGTGGGTCAACTCTCTTAGGTCCGTGAAGCACTACTGTAGCCGGTTTAGCAGGTGCAACTCTAACAGCTATTAGCGGCGACCTACCAGTCGTCACCTTAGTGAATATTAAGGCCCTCCTAGTATTCATACCCATAATTTGCCAGAACTCATTACCGCTTAAACCATCAATAGCTTCTAAACTATCTATTACGGTGTAGCCGAAAATCTCATCAGTTGATGAAACGTATGAATTGACTATGAGGCCCTCAACAGTATTTAACAACACATCTAATTTTAAAGGTGAGTTCAACTCCCTAACATCAAGTATTGCAGTACTGTAGAGGAGGTTTAAATTCTTAGCTAATTCTTTCGTGACTACCCACCCCCTCTCACTATCAATAGTTAGAAGAGCATCTACATACTTCTTTATGAACTTAGCGCCAGGGGTCCTTCGATTCTTCTCATAATCACTCACAACGCTTGCTGAGATACCCATAGTCCTAGCTACGTCTAGCTGAGAAGATTTGAAAATCTCCCTCCACTTCTTTAGCGAGCTACCGTAATTATTACTTAAAACTATATCACCAGCAATTCGCTTAGCGATGAGTTCCTTAAGATATTCGTTAACCATACATTCCTACCAGAGTATTATTACTGCGATAATTAATAAAGCATATCAAAGCTCTAGTAGTTTTAAAGAATTACGAGGTGGCATTAATCCTAACGGTTTATAATGATTAACGTCTTAACGTATTAATCACTGGCTTCCAGTTAATTCCCCGTACTGACATGATATTCAGACTCGGCGGTATGTCAATTATCGCTGACGGATTTAGATCACCTACTATGTTAGCTGACTTAAGTCCTTCATCACCTAATGTAGCAAGTCTTTCCCTCACCAGCCTCCTCACTCTAGACATATCATCAAATAGTATAGCTCGTCCCTGACTCACCACTATTACCTGATCTACGTACTCCAGTAATGATGGGTATGGTGTGAAGGCATCGTTAAACGACTCTATAATGACTACATCACTATCTTCGCAAATCCTCTTAAGACATACGTTTAAGTTCTCCTCAATCCATTGACTTCTCAAAGTGTTAATTATGTCATCTATGGCTATATCCCTAGCTTTTAAAATTGTTGAAAGTTCTATTAGATCATTAAGTAAGGGTTTAGTTGAGTGTTTTATGTTCTCTCTAATTGCGAAGTGGTTAAAGCTGTTCTGCCCGCATAATGTAGTCCTCGCTAGTACTAATTGTTTAAACTGATTGAGGGAGTCAGTAAAATACTTATGAAACATCTTACTGTCTAAATACGTGACGACGTCAAGAGGTGTCATAAGCAGGTCTACAGGATTAGTTGTAGGTAGTTCCTCGATCTTAACTAACCCTAAGTCTAGATAAGCTAAAACGTCTGCACCGAGAAGTAGTTTAAGTTCCTTACTCCTAACAACTGTATGATACTGAGTCCATGCGTTATGCCCAGCCACCGGTTTATACATGCCTACCCTAAAGCCATCATTAACTAAATGTTTTGCAAGTGATATTGAAAACCAGGTCTTACCTGAATCATGAACTAAGAGTCCATTAACCAGTAGCACAGTACCCAACGTTTACTCCCAGATTAAGAACCACGTGTAGAGGTCTTTATGTTGTTAATCCCTATCTGAAAGTCCTACACTCCTAGAATGGGAGGAGTTCACTACTGGAGGTATTTACAATTCCGAAAGCCTCGCCCTTTAGGGCGGGGAGGAGGTCAGAAACATTATAAAATACTTGACAACCCTCAGGTTTTCAAAACCTGTGGCAGTAGTGGGAAAGGGACCTAGGGAAACTGTAGTGGATCGTCCTAGGAAGGCCTATAGAACCCTTGAGGCGGAAAACGGTTAAGTATTTCCTCGTTAGTCTTCATCAGCTCTAAGGACGCCTTAATGATTGACTTACTATTAACTCCGTAGAAGTCTAAGAGTTCTCTAACATTTTTAGCTGATCTCCCATACCCGTTGATGCCGATGAACTTCATAGGGGTTGGGTAATTACGAGCTAGTACCTCAGCTACCGCACCTCCAATACCGCCTAGTGTTGAGTGTTCTTCAACAGTAATGATACGTCCACACTTCCTTGCAATCCTCACTATTACTTCTTCGTCGATCGGCTTAACGTTTATTAAATTTACTACAGTTGCTTTAATTCCTAATTTCTCAAGACTTTTAGCGGCTTCTAAAGCATCTGAGAGAACTGGGCCGGCAGCTATTATAGCTATGTCGTCTCCTTCCTCAAGGATGTACGCCTTACCTAACTCGTATTCGTAGTCATAGTTATCTGTAATCGGTGGTGAGTAATCACGACCGATTCTGAAGTAGAGAGGTCCTCTAACTTCTTTAATTATTATTGGTAAGCTTCTTAAGATGTCTTTAACGTCTGCTGGTACGACGACAGACATGTTAGGTATTACCCGCATTAGTGCGATATCCTCTAATGATTGGTGGCTAGAACCATCAGCGTGATCGCTGAGTCCGGCGTGAGTTCCAACTATCTTTACGTTTAAGTTCATCCTGCCCACGGTATTCCTAATCTGCTCCCACGCCCTCATGAGAAACATGGAGAACGCGCAGACAACAGGTTTTGCTCCTGCAGATGCCAGGCCGGCTGCGAAACTAATCAAGTGTTGTTCTGCTATACCTACGTTGAAGTACCTCTCAGGGAACCTCTCACCGAAGATGTATGCTCTAGTAGCCTTACCGACGTCGGCAGTAATCACGACTAAGTCTGGCACGTCACTACCTAACTCACTTAAAATTAAGCCTAGAGCGTCACGCATTGAATTTGCAGGCATGCTTACTCAACCCTTTGAAGTGCTGTACCTTCAAGTTCTTTAAGCCCTCTACCCCTAACGGTCTTAGCGAACATTACTGTCGGTATCTTAGTCCTTAAAGCTTCATCTAGGGCTGATATAAGGCTCGTTATGCTATGACCATCGCATAGGAGGACTCTCCACCCAACGGCTCCCCATACTAAGGGCATGTAGTACTTAGGCTTTACTTCAGCTAGCGTACCATCTAACTGATATTCATTGTAATCTATAATTACAGTCAGGTTGTCAAGACCTCTGCGAGGAGCATCTGTCATAGCTTCCCAGACCTGGCCCTCATCTTGTTCACCATCACCCATAACAACGTATACCCTCCCAAGACCACCTTTAGACTTAATCCATACTGCAACCCCGATCCCAAAGCTTAATCCTTGACCGAGACTACCAGTAGACATATCAACACCTGGTATTGACGTATCTGGATGTCCCTGAAGTCTCGAATCTAGGGATTGTAGCTTAATTAGCTCTTCATGATGTATTAATCCAATATCAGCTAGTAGTGCGTAGAGCGTTGGGGCTGCATGACCCTTACTAAGTATTAACCAGTCCTTATTTATAGGGTCTGAACCCAGCCTAACGTACCTCTTAAGGAGTACGGTTAGAATTTCAACACAACTTAGGGAGGAACCCATGTGAAGGTTTTTCTCATATTGATGGAAGTTGATTAACAGTTTCCTAACTTTCTCTGAAGTAAGTTCTAATTGTACGTGTTCTTCTATCTTATATTTTGGAGTTGCATCGCCTTACACCAGACTTAAAAGATAGTGCCTTCGGGTATATAACCTTTTCGTTACAAGCTCTGTATTCTTTAGTTTTGGGAAGCCATATCCCTGAGCCCTGCTCTACACGGGGTAGGGGTAATGCGCCTGAGACCGGGCGCGGAGCTGAACCCTAAAACTGGGAATGTAGCTCCAAACCTCCCCAGAACCCTCGCACTTTAGGGCGGGGAGGAGGTCAGTTACTAACCCAACAAAATTTATTTTAGTTTTTAAGTAAGATGTGGGAAGAGGTTTAATTATAGTAAAGCATAATAGCTAAACATTCTAAGAATAGGAGGTACCTAGTAATGAGGGGGCAAACACTTACTGAGAAGATACTGAGTAGGGCGTCAGGTAAGACAGTCACCCCAGGTGATATAGTTGAAGTATCTGTTGATTTAATAGGATTTCACGACCTAACAGGTTTTCACATAATTGAAGTTCTTGAGGGTGTGGGCTACAACTTCCTACCAAATCCTGAAAGGTTGGTTATAGGGTTTGATCACCTAGTTCCACCGCCTGATGTGAGGAGTGCTGAGATTCAGAGGTCTATAAGAAACTTTGCTAGTAGGAGTAAGGTGTTGAGATTCCATGATATTGGTGATGGTATACTTCATCAGATACTATTGGAGAGGTATGTCCTACCTGGTCAGGTAGTGGTAGGGGCTGATAGTCATACATCGACTGCAGGGGCTTTGGGAGCCTTTGCTCAGGGTATGGGAGCAACTGACGTAGCAGCTACTATAATTACTGGTAAGACCTGGGTTTCAGTTCCCCAACCATTTAAGGTAGTTCTCAAAGGGTTTCTTAAGGAGTGGGTTACTGGGAAGGATGTAGCTTTAGAGATACTTAGGGAATTTAAGGCGGATTATTTTAACGGTATGTCGGTGGAATTCTACGTCGAGAATGCGGGTTCCCTTCCTATGGACTATAGAGCAACGATTGCTAATATGGGTATAGAATTTAACGCTGATTCCGTAATTTTCATACCAGATGAGGAGACGAATAACTTCTTAGTCAGGGAGAGGGGGTATGGTTATGAGGGGGTCCTCCCAGATAGGGATGCAGAATACGTAGATGAATACGTGCTTGATCTAAGGGATGTTGACTTACTCCTAGCAGCTCCGTACAGCGTAGATAACGTTAAAAGCGTGGCTGAGGTTGGAGGTTTAGATGTTGATATGGTATTCATAGGCTCATGTACTAATGGGAGATTAAGCGACTTAGAAATAGCTGCTAAGATAATGAAGGGTAGGAAGGTTAGAACTAGATGTGTGGTCATACCTGCTTCTAGGAAAGTCTTTAATAGGGCATTGGAGTTAGGGTATATTCAAACGTTAGTCGATGCTGGATGTGTGGTGACTTTCGGTACATGCGGACCTTGCATAGGTGGTCACTTCGGGGTTGCAGGACCTAATGAAGTAGTTGTATCCACGTCTAATAGGAATTTTAAAGGTAGGATGGGGAGTCCGGACTCTAAGACCTACCTCTCAGGCCCGTCAGTAGCTGCTGCCTCAGCCGTTATGGGTAAGATAGCTGGTCCAGGTGATCTGCAATGATTGTTGAGGGAAGAGTGATCAAGCTAGGAGATAAGATAGATACAGACCTCATAATACCTGCTAAACACTTAAAGTATACTGACCCTCAATATCTAGCACAACACGTTCTCGAACCACTAGACCCGGAATTCAGTAAGAAAGCATCTAAGGGGGTTATAGTAGTTGCTGGGAAGCTCTTCGGTATGGGGTCTTCTAGGGAGCAGGCAGCCATCGCCCTCAAAGCCGCAGGTGTTAAGATGATTTTAGCAGAGTCTTTTGCTAGGATCTTCTTTAGAAACGCGATTAATAACGGGTTACCGGTAATGGTATGTCCCAACATAAGTAACATTGTAATGGATGGTGATTATGTAGTTGCTAACTTATCATTGGGGGAGGTCTCAATACCTGAAAAAAACGTGGTAGTAAAGTGTAAAGAACTGCCTGAGATAGTCATAAGGATTATAAGTGCTGGAGGTCTCATAGAATATCTGAAGGCGTTGGGTAAGTAAAACTATTTTTACAATTCCGAAAGCCTCGCCCTTTAGGGCGGGGATGGTGTGGTAAGGTTTATATACCTACACTCTTACTTTACTTGGGATCCGTATTGCTACCCCAGAGTTAAATATAAAACCGAAATTCAATTCAAGTAGGTACGTAAGGATATTAGATACAACGTTAAGAGATGGGGAGCAAACCCCCGGTGTTGCGTTAAAACCAGATGATAAGTTAAGGATTGCATTAGCTCTTGAGGAGTTAGGCGTTGATTCTATAGAAGCTGGTTTCCCAATAACCAGTAAGGGTGAGTTCTTAGCTGTTAAAATGATTGCTAGTGAGGTACGTAGTGCAGAAGTTATAGCGTTGTCGAGGACTCGTAAAGATGATATAGATAGAGTCTTAGATAGTGGGGCTGACGCTATTCATTTATTTATAGCAACCTCAGACATTCACATGAAGTATAAGTTAGGTATGTCCCCCGAAGAAGTTATAGAGAGGGCTGTAACAGCTGTTGAATACGCTAAGTCTCATGGTCTGATAGTAGAGTTCAGCGCTGAGGACTCGACTAGAAGTAGGTGGGAGTTTTTAGTGAAGATTTTCCAGGAGGTAGTGAGTGCGGGGGCTGATAGGATTGACATAGCTGATACCGTAGGTGTTATGAGGCCTTCATTAATGTCAGAACTAGTCAAATACATTAAAGATAGGGTTAGGGGTAATTACATCTTAAGCGTTCACTGCCACAACGACTTCGGTATGGCAGTTGCTAATAGCGTAGCTGCTGTGGAAAGCGGGGCTGACCAAGTACATGTAACTGTCTTAGGTGTTGGCGAGAGGGCTGGAAATGCAGCACTAGAGGAGGTAGTAGCTGCACTGACATTCCTCGCAGGATTTAAGACTAATATAAGGTTGGAACTCATAGCCAGTACTGCGGAATTGGTATCAGAGTTATTCGGATTTGAGATACAGCCTAATAAGCCTATAGTCGGTATAAACGCGTTCTCCCATGAGTCTGGAATACACGTTCATGGAGTGTTAAGCAATCCGCTTACGTACGAACCTATAGATCCCGCTATAATCGGTATGAAGAGGAGGATAGTCATAGGTAAGCACAGTGGTAAGCATGCCATAGCTTATATGTTAAAGCAGTTGGGGGTAGAGCCTAACGAACATATAGTGAATGAAGTGCTCATGAGGATTAAGGAATTAGGTGATGCTGGTCGTAGGATAGATTACGAAGAGTTCCTCAACATAGTGAAGTCTGTTGTGGGGACTGCAAATGGTTGAAGTAATTATATATCAGCATAAAGATTTAAAAACATCCGAAGGACTTGAAATAAGTTGGTGATGGAGTTGGAAGTACTCCAAATTCATTAATTCTAAGTAAAACGTGTGTTAAAAGGTTAAGTGGGGTTGAATTAACTCCAGCAAGTGATGGGGGAATTCTACCAGGTGGTCATCATGCCTACAGGAGCTAAGTTAGTGGTAGAGGCTTTAAGAAGGGAAGGGGTTAAGGTGGTCTTCGGAATTCCAGGACTATCGAACATGCCCATATATGATGAGTTATTGGACTACTTAGTGAATGAGGAGATAAAGCATGTATTAATGAGGCATGAGCAAGGAGCGGCGCATGCGGCAGACGGTTACGCCAGGATAAGCGGTAAGCCTGGAGTCTGTACTGCTACGTCAGGTCCTGGCTCTATGAACTTAGTTACTGGGTTGATTACTGCATACTGGGATAATAGTCCAGTAGTAGCTATTACTGGGCAAGTTCCGAAAAGCTATATCGGTAGGAAGTCATTCCAGGAGGCAGATGTAGTAGGTGTGATGCAGCACATAGCTAAGTACGTAGTTCAGATTAAGGATGTAGGTGAGATCCCGTTGTGGATTAAAAACGCATTCTACTTAGCTACTACCGGTAAGCCCGGTCCAGTAGTTGTCGACATTCCTAGAGACTTACTTAACGCAAAGGTTGACAGGGAGATGTGGCCTGAAGAACCTAAAGTCCTAGGTTATAAGCCATTTAAAACTATAGTTAATCCAGCAGATGTTGTTAAGGCAGTCAAGATATTATTAGAGGCTGAAAGACCCTTAATATTAGTTGGCTCAGGGGTATTCTGGTCAGACGCTACTGAGGAGGTCATGAAGCTCTCAGAACTCCTAATATGTCCAATAATCTCGACGCTGTTAGGTAAGGCTGCAATACCTCATGACTACCCATTATACCTCGGAGTTGTTGGCTACTATGGTAGGGCTGAGGCCAATAACGCGTTATTAGAGGCTGATGCCGTATTAATTGTCGGTGCAAGGTTAAGTGATAGGACGTTACCATCATATAGTGATTTAATCGGGGGTGGTAAGAAACTCATCATGATTAATATAGACCCTACAGATGTTATGAAGTTACCTATAAAGTTTGACGTCGAACTCTACGGGGATGCTAAGAAGGTACTGAACATGTTGGTAGAAGGTATTAAAGAGATTGGTGTAAAGGTGAGTAGGGTTAGTTGGATCTCTAGGGTTAAAGAGTTAAAGGAATACTATTCGAAGTACTACTACGTGGATGATGGTGGGTTAAGACCGTGGAAGGTCTTAAAGGTTATTAGGGAGGTTGTACCGAGTGATTCCATAATTACTACCGGTGTGGGTAAGCATCAGATGTGGGTCACGTCTTTCTGGGAGGTCCTTAAGCCTAGGACGTTGATCACTTCTGGAGGTATGGGGACTATGGGTTTTGGATTGCCAGCTGCTATAGGTGCTAAGATAGCTAGGCCTGATAAGGTTGTCATAAATCTCGATGGCGATGGTTCGTTCTTAATGACTATGAATAACTTAGCAACTGCGGTAGATTACAACATACCGATAATTACAGTAGTATTTGATAATAGGTCGTTAGGTCTCGTTAGGCAGGTTCAGGAGCTATTCTTTAGAGGTAGGGTAGTAGGGGTAGACTTCGGACCCTCCACCGATTACGTAAAGCTTGCTGAGAGTTTCGGTGCTGTAGGGTATGACGTAACAGACTACAATGACTTAAGGGAGTCGCTTAAGAAGGCTTTAAACGATAGTGTAGCGTCAGTTATTAGGATTCCTATAGATAGGGATGAATTCGCACTACCTCAGCTACCTCCGGGAGGGAGTCTTAGGGAGGTGATACTCTGTGACCCGAGGAAGGGTTGTTAGGGTAGTCTGCCATTATAGAGATGCTAGCATATTAGAGAATTTAGTGAGTACCTTTAGGAAGCTCTTAGTGGATATTGAGTGGTTCTACGGTAGGATGGTTGATGAGAATGGTCTGTATGAGGTGTACTTAGGTGTTAGGGAGTCCCGTAATTTTCTTACAGCAGTTTTAGACCTAAGTACGACGATTAATGTACAATCAGTAGAGGTGTTTGATAAGGCTGACTTTAGCAGTCATCCATCAGTTGATGGTGGTGGGACTGCGGAGGTAGTTAAAATTTATATTCCCAGGGGATCTAAGAGTGAGTGTTATAGTTGGGGTGAGAAGTGTGGTTAAAGTGTATAGAGATGAGGAGATATGTTTAGACGTTCTTAAAGGTAAGTCTGTAGCGGTATTAGGCTATGGGAATCAGGGGAGGGCATGGGCATTAAACTTAAGGGACTCGGGAGTTACAGTTTACGTTGGGTTAGAGCGTAGGGGTAGTAGTTGGAGTAAGGCTTTAGAGGACGGCTTAAACCCCCTACCAACTAGTGAGGCTGTCTCTAAGGCTGATATCATAGCATTCTTAATACCTGATATGGTTCATCGGGAGGTATGGTTGAGGAGTGTTAAGCCTTACATGAAGGAAGGTGCTGACTTAGTCTTCGCACACGCATTTACTGTTTACTATAAGTTAGTAGACGTACCGCCGAAATCTGATGTTTACATGATAGCTCCGAAGAGCCCTGGCGAGCTAGTTAGGCGTTCCTACGTTTTAGGCGGTGGTGTGCCTGCATTAGTTGCTGTGTATCAGGACGTATCAGGTAGCGCTTTTGAGAAGGCCTTAGCAATAGCGAAGGCTATAGGCTGTGCTAGGGCCGGGGTCATTAAAACTACGTTCAAGGAGGAAGTTGAGACAGACTTATTTGGTGAGCAGGTAATACTTGTAGGCGGTATTGTAGAGTTGATTAGGGCCTCGTTTGAAACCTTAGTTGAGGCTGGCTATCAGCCTGAGATAGCGTACTTTGAAACTATAAATGAGCTTAAGTTAATAGTGGATATGATTTATGAGAGAGGTCTTGGAGGTATGTTGAGGTCTGTTTCAGATACGGCTAAATACGGCGGACTTACTGTAGGTAAGTTCGTAATAGATGAAAGTGTTAGAGAGCGTATGAGGAAGGTCTTAGAGGATGTGAGGAGCGGTAGCTTCGCTAAGAGGTGGTTAGAAGAGTATGAGAAGGGTATGCCTACAGTTATTAAAGGGCTTAAAGAGATTGATGAGAGCATTGAAGACGTAGTCGGTAGGCAGTTGAGGGAATTAATGGCTAAGGGACTTAAGTGGGGAGCACATAAAGATTAATAAAGTACTTGAATTTAATTTACTAATTAAAAATGTTTAGTGAAGTTCTATTGAAGTAGGTCCTTAAATACCGCACCAGTATTTGCTGAAGTTACGAAATCTGAATACCTGCTTAGAACGCCTTTCTTAAACTTCTTCGGTGGTGGGGTAAACTTCTTAAGCCTTTCACCTAATACCTCAGGAGGGACTAATAGGTCAATTCTCTTAGCTGTAAGGTCTATCACTATTTGGTCGCCATCCTCTACTAATGCTATAGGTCCTCCTTCAGCTGCTTCAGGTGATACGTGACCTACTACCAACCCTCTAGAAGCTCCGGAGAACCTACCGTCAGTCACTAACGCCACATCCTTATCCAATCCTATTCCAGCTAGTACTGAAGTAGTTGCTAACATCTCCCTCATCCCAGGACCTCCTTTAGGACCTTCATACCTGATCACGACGACGTCCCCCTTAGACACACCTCCGTTGAGTACTGTCTTAACTGCATCCTCCTCACAGTTAAACACCTTAGCAGTCCCCCTGAAGTATTTAACCTCAGATGCTACTGCAGATAACTTAATGACAGCGCCGTTAGGGGCTAAACTCCCCTTAAGTATCATTAACCCACCCCTCGCAAGCCAGGGATCTTCAACTGATTTGATGACATCCCTCCTTGAAATGCTGACATTGCTTATGAGTTCCCTAACAGTTTTCAGACTTACAGTCACTCTATCCTCATGTATTAACCCCTTCCTACTCAATTCCTTCATTACTGCAAGTATCCCACCTGCTTCGTGAAGGTCTTGAACATGGAATTTACCTGCAGGACTTAACTTACATAATGTTGGGGTCTTATCACTTAATTCGTCGAAGTCATCTAATGTTAAACTAACACCGGCTTCTTTAGCAATAGCAGTTAGATGTAGTACGGTGTTTGTTGAACCTCCTAACGCCATATCTACTGCAATGGCGTCTAGGAATGCCTCCCTATTTAAAATTTGAGATGGTCTTAAATCCCTCCTCACTAGTTCAACTACTAACATACCTGAATGCTTAGCAATTCTAAATCTCTCTGAGGATACTGCAGGTGCTGTGCCGTTGCCTGGAAGGGAGACCCCCAATGCCTCGCTCAGAGCCCCCATAGTATTAGCTGTGAACATACCTGCGCATGATCCCGGTCCAGGACATGCTACATCCTCAATGATTTTTAAATCGTTAAGTGATAGCTTACCTGAATTCACAGCGCCAACGGCTTCGAAAACATCGTGTAGGTCTATTTCACATCCTCGAAACTTACCTGCTAGCATGGGTCCACCGGCGACGAAGATTGATGGTATGTCAAGCCTGGCCATAGCCATGAGCATTCCTGGAACTATCTTATCGCAGGAGCCGATGAATACTAAACCATCTAAGTGGTAGGACTTAGCAACTAATTCTATAGAATCAGCTATTAACTCCCTAGAGGGTAGTGAGTACCTCATCCCTTCATGGCCCATGATGATCCCATCGCATAGACCTATCGTATTAAATTCTAATGGTGTCCCACCACCTATCCTCACACCAGCTTTAACAGCTTCAGCAATCTCTCTTAGATGTATGTGTCCGGGGATTAATTCATTCCAAGAATTAGCAATACCTATGAGGGGCTTGCTTAACTCCTCATCAGTTAGGCCTAAAGCCTTAAACAAAGACCTGTGAGGTGCTCTCTCAACACCTAGTTTAACTACATCACTCCTCAAACAAACCACCGAAATGGTTAGCAGTAATAGTTTAAAAAGCATTACCTAAGTGGAAGCATTAGAAGAATACACTGTTTTGTAAGTTGGTAGACCTCCTAGAGCGTTATGTAGTTTAAACCGAATTTATTAATGTGTTCTAGAAGGTTCTTCACAGTTCTTGAGACATCCTCCCTCCTCATAACTAGGTCTATTGGTACCCATGACACATCAACAGCATCACCTCCCACCTTTAAATCGCCGTTTATAGTGTTTGGGTCGAATAAGACGTCTAAGATTACGTAGTGATACTGGACCCTGCCAAGACTATCACGTACTACGTTATTGCAGATCCATATAACTCCGAGGGGTTTTGCCTCAATCCCTGTTTCCTCCTTCAATTCTCTAACCGCGGCTACGTATATATCCTCACCTGCCTCGACAACACCTCCCGGTATAGACCATTTCCCCTTCCCAGGTGGGTAACCTCTCTTAACAAGGAGGATCTCATTATCCTTAATTAACACAGCACCGACAGCGACTAATGCATATTTAGGGTATTCCCTAGATATTATTTCGGACATCCTAAATCCTTACGACTAATACGTTAGGGTGGTTTAAATATTTAAGATCGTAAGGCTTGGCTGGGTTAAGGAGTGTGTTATTCTTTAATTACGTCAAGTACTATTGATGGGCAGACCCTCTTAACTCCGGGTAGGTTGGAAATTTCTCTATGTATCTTAGCCATTTCATCACTATCTCTAGCCCATATAACCATTATTATTGAATGATCGCCGCTCGTTAAGGAGAGGTACTTGACGTAGTCCTTAGCTTTTAGCTCAGTGAGTACGTCATATAGGTATTGCGGGTCTACATCCACTCCAGTAAATGAAACACTCTTATACTCAAGTTTCCTCGGGTCTACTATTGTAGTGTATTTCTTAATGACTCCTAAACTCTCCAACTTCTTTATTCTCTTAATAACTGCTACATCGCTAATACCAACTTCCCTAGCGATATCAACATATGAAGTTCTAGAATTATTGATAAGTATTGACAGTATTTTAAGGTCCTTCTCATCTAGTAGTTCTGAAATACTACATCACCTCAAAATACCTTCGATTTTTAACATAGAAGAATTTAAATTTATTGGTGTATTTAACCACTTTATAAGACCTTAACCTCTTTAGTAGTCTCCCACAACCCGTGTAGTGTGCAATATTCAACTGCATGTAAAGACCCACTCCTACTTAACTTTATAGTGAATTCAACTTCGGGTTGCGAGTAAATAGGTGTTAAGTCTATGTATGCTAGTAAGATCGGGTTGAAGGCTCTGCCCTCCTCATTAAAGTATAATTCTATCCTCTTTATGTAGTGTTCAGTAGTGTTGGGATGAGGCCCTACCGTAATTTTAACTTTAAATGGTTCTCCCGCTTTGATCTGCTCTGGAATTACGATCTTAGGTAGATGGTATTCAGCTTTTGAGAGTACTACCGCATCATATGACCCCTCGGTCGTATATATTAGCTCACCTAATTTTTTCATTCCATCACCAAGGAATTATTGACTAGAAGGCTAATAAGGTTATCTATCCTGTTAGACTATAAATGTTGAAGTAATTGAATATATTAAATAATTGTAAGCTAAGTCTAACTATTGCTAGAGAGAATATTAATCATCTGTAGAAATTAAATTAACATATTCCAAACTACGAATCAGGGCTGGTTTTAAATAATTCCATGGATAAAGTTGATTATTTGAATAAATTTAACTTAATAGTAGGAATTTGATATTGAGATTAGTGGTAGTAAGGTGCGGTTAGCTAGTTGGGGTTTAATTAAGGAGTTAATCTCCTCATCTGATGTTGTTTTAGAGGTAGTCGATGTTAGAGATCCTATTAATACGAGAAGTACTAAATTAGAGTCTTTAGTGTTGAATTCTGGTAAGTCATTAATAATAGTTCTTAACAAATCCGACTTAGTTCCGAGGGAGGTTGCAGAGAGATGGAAGGAATACTTTAAGTCCTTAGGTTTTAAGTCAGTATACATTTCCGCTAGGGACAGGCTCGGTACTAGGGTACTACGTAGTGAGATTAGTAAGATAGTTAAGAGACCACTAGTGATCGCAGTTGTCGGGGTACCGAAGGTAGGTAAGTCTACATTGATAAATACTCTTAAGGGTAGGCACTCAGCAAGTACTTCATTACTACCGGGTAGTCCTGGATATACGGTTAAGTCGCAGTTATATAGGATTGGGAGGGGAGTATATTTAATAGACACACCAGGTTTGATCCCCCCGGATAGCGGTGATGTTGAATCGGTAATAAGGTCTGAACATATTGATAAGATTGATAATATTATATCAGTAGCAGTCGAACTCATTAAGAAGGTATTAAAGTTTAATAAAACTGCGTTTAAGGATGCTTATAAAATTGATGAGGTTGACCCCTACAAGATTTTAGAAGCATTAGCTCTTAAAAGGGGCTGGGTTTCCAGAAGCGATAGGGAACCACTTCTACACGAAGCAGCTAAAGCAGTGATAAGGGACTACTTTGATGGTAAGATATCATATTACTATACGCCTGATGAGGTTGGGAGTGGTACTTTTAAGGTGGGTTAACGCAGTAGAATTTAACAACATTATCTATGTTTAACTTTGATAGATATTCCTCATCGACGATACCCTCTGTAAGCATCATTTTTTGGTGTTCGATGATCTCCCACGGCCACGCAGCAATACCAGGTCGTCTGGGGTCGTCTATGAAGTCGCTTTCAATCATGTACACTGGAATTAGCCTCTTAACAGCCTCCCTAATTAACTGCTGCTTCCCGCAAATAGTAAATGTAAAACCTGAGTTACATGCTTCTAAACCAGTTCTTAAGTCTAAGTGATGTAGGAGTACTAGATTCTTCCTTATAGAGATATAGCTTAAAACCTCATTCAAATCCCTTACTGTTAGGAAACCTCCCTGCTCTATGTGGAGGTGTATGATTGAGCCTAAGTCATTAGCAAGTCTTAAGCTATGTCTAAGTACGATCTCATTAACTATGAAGCCTTCCGGTGAGGTCTTATAGTGGGGTCTGCCTACCTCCCCTATACCGTCTAATACACCGGTCTTAATCAACCTACCTATATGTTCAAGTACTTTAAAAGCTAGATTAAGTACTTCTTCATGCCTTAATTTCTGAGTGTTAATCAACCTATCCAAATCTGCTGGATGTATGCCTGCCAGGCACTTTACAGTAAGTCCTTCTTCCCTAGCTATCTTACACTCCCTCACCAATATGTCAATACTCTTAGCATAACCTTCGAAATCTGAATTCAGCCCGTAGTGTGTTGGGGGTAGGGAAACTATAGCTAGGAACCATCCGCCTAAACTCTTAAACTTCTTAGATATGCTCCTACTCCCCAAACCTGTTAGTGGGTTGGAGTGTAAGTGCGCATCTGCGTACATAGTCAACCACGTAATCTTAAGGAGGTCGTAGACTTAAATAGTGATTTGATTAAGATGTTGGGTTTCCTATGTTGATAGTGGTTAAGCCTCAATTACTTGGATTAATTCCTTCTGCGATAGCTTAGCAGCCCTCAAATACTTACTACTAATATTTCTTAAGTCTCTATTCTCACCCATAATCATAACTGTTACTAGCTTAATCCCCAACATCTTTAACTTCCTCCTAATAAGGTGTTCTGATATTCTGTCCTCACCATCAGTTATTAAGATTATATCTGAGATACCCTTACTACTTCCATACTTTATATCATCGCATGCTGTGACTAATGCCTTAGTGATGTCCGTACCACCACCGCTCTTAACTCTAGCTAAGTAATCTATGAAGGAGAGGACTTCAGGACCTCTCGACCTCTTAGATATTCTTACCAGCTGATGGGGTGAGCCATCGAAGAATCTTATGAGGTACTCCCTATGTTCCTTTCTTGACTTCATGAATAGGGCTATTGCAGTAGCCTTCGCCCACTTAATCTTATCACCCTCCATACTGCCCGACTTATCTAGGAGTACGTATAGAGGTCCCTTACATTCCGGTAGGGCTTTATCGTATAGGAGTAGCTTACCCTCTGAGATCTTCATATTGAGGTAGAACTTAGGATATGCGAGTTCCGTAGGTACTAACCTCTCAATATCTGAGCCTAATTCATACCCATGTAACTCACCCTTAGATGATTTAGTGGTCTTCCTCCTAACCATATGGGAGATCTTAGGAATCCACGACACAACTTCTAGTAATTTCCTCACATCAGTTGATTTAGCCAGTCTTAAGACGTCTTCAGCACTTTCCTCTAAGTCTAAGGTGGTACCGGTCCCAGCCTCATTACCCTCACTTAACATCCTCTCAATACTCTTCATCACCTCCCCCTCCTCCTTAACGTATTTTAAAGCATTACCTACAGCCCTCTTTAACGTATTGTTATCTACCTCATCTGTATTGCCTGAACCCTCCTCACCGTCCTTACCGTAGGTCAGCTCCTCATGCAGGTGTTGTAGGAAGCTAGCTGAGAGTAACGTACTCATTAATGAGTTGATGAGTGTGTACCTCTTAATCTCCTTTGAGACGTTACTCGAGATTAACTCCTTAATAATCCGGTAGTTCTTATCCTTACCGTAGGGGATACTGGTCTGAGGTACTAGGGATGGGAAGGGGAGGTACATAGCGTAGTATGTATCTACAGCTAATTCAACATCCGGTTTGATACGCCCCTTACTCAACCTCCAAACTATGTTGCATACTTTCTCGCCGCGATATATTACTAACGGGTCCTCATATTTAATGCCTTTAAGAACTCCCGGCATTAAGCTATCCTACTCCTTATAATTTCCATTGCAGTATCTATTAACCCTATAACCTCATTAGCCACTTTCTCAACTTCTTTATTATTGCTTTCAATCATGAGGCTAATAACCCTCTCCTTCGTTATCTCTAAATCCCTATATATCTCCCTAAACCTCATCTCAACGAATCTAGACTCAACGTTACGTAGCGATGATACGTAGTTAAGTATTTCCTTCACATTTGCCTTAACCTCATTTAACTCTCTCAAATACTTGTAAGGGGTTTTAAGTTCTTCAGAAAGTATGGTATTAACTTTATCTAGTTCTTCCTGGTCCCTTGGGACTACGTACTTTATAACGATTAAGTCGTCCTCGGTAGCTGAGGTTCTACCATTCAATAATGCATGTGCTGCTATAATCTTTAAGGCCTTCCCCTTCCTCCTATCAGTTACGTGTATGCCCCTCCCCTCCAATACTGCAAGCAGTTTGACGAACTTACTCTTCACAGTGTTAATATCTACGTTTAAAACCATTTGATGAAGCTCTCGTAGATGATTGATTGACATAACCTTATAATCCCTCCCTAACCCATTCTTAAGATTAGACTTGACCTCTAGGTCCCAAGACTTGCCGAGGAGGTCGTACCATAAGTCCTCACTAACTGGTTTTACGAAATGCCTTATCGCGAACCTATCGTAGAAGGCCTCAGTTTCAGGTTCTTCGGGCACCTCATTACTGGCGCCGAATAAACTCCAGAGTGGTACTTTAATCTCATTATAGCCGTCATATAAGATCCTCTCCTGGAGTATGGTGTTGAGGGAGTTTAGAATTGCTGAATTTGCTTTAAAGATCTCGTCTAGGAAGGCTATATCAGCCTCAGGTAGCTTACCGTAGGTTATCCTAACATACTTCCCCTCATGTAGTGCCCTTATGTCTAGCGGGCCGAAAATCTCAGCAGGCTCCGTAAATCGGGTTAGTAAGTACTTAAAGAACTTAGCGTCTAGTAGGTCTGCAGCCCTTCGTACCAAAGCTGATTTAGCAGTATTATGTGAGAGTAAGCCGTTTGTGAGGAATGCATGTGTGGTGGGGATGTGGAAGTCGTAAACTTTGAATAATCCGTGGGTAATCCTCACATCCTCAACTAGGTCTAGGAGTAGCTTACCTTCATAATCCTCCCTAACTCCATCATATAGTAGCTTAATTAATGTTCTAACCTCATCATTTTTCTTCTTAGAGATAAAGCCAACCTCATCGTAAAACTTCTTAAGGTTTTCAAAACCGTAAATCTCTAAAACACCTTCAACGTCTGGCAAGCCATATCTACTGCTAAGTTCAACCATCCTAACCCTTGATATTATGCCATGCCTTAATAGCAGGATTTGAATCTCTCTTAATAAGTCTACGTTAAGTCCTCTTAAGGCTATGTAACTACTCTGCGAGGTTCCTACTAACTCATTATGTAATTCACCACAAACTTCGAATAGTCCTCTTAAGAAAGCTGCTGAAACCTTTTTAGGTGATTCTAGTATGGGTTGTGGTAATCTTCCCTTAACCATGCTATCATAGATCAACGACTTGATTAAATAGCTTAAGCTTCCTTCAAATCTTAACACCTCATTAACGCCGTACTCAGACTTACGTGTTGACCTACTTATGAGGTCTGTAGCGTTAGTGCCGAAGACCTTCCTAGCTAAACCTACTATATGATTTGTAAGGTATTCCTCACCAACTCTAAGCTTTAACTCTATGCAGTTATTTCTGAAGTAACCTCTTGCGAAGATAATCCCAAGTAGCTCGCCCAACGCCTCATCTATGGTTAGGAATTTAAGGTCTTGAAGGTAGTGTGATGCCCCATCCTCAGGTATTGCTTTCCTGATCGGTATTCGTAGTAGTTCTTTAGGTGATGGGATTTTAGAAAATATTATAACTCTATCGCCAGGTCTCATATTCCTAGCTTCGACCCAGCCCCTATCAGTCATTATTGGGTGGTTAGGAGTTACCTTTAAAGAAAATCCTAATTTGGTTGTAACTTCTACCAAATCAGTAACCTCATATATGTGGAGTTCTGAAGCCTTTGCTGGGGGGAAGATGGGGAAGTCTGAGGGGTAAATACCTGTGGGGAGTCCTCCCGCCACATCATCTATATGGTATAACCTACCATCCGAACTACTTATAAGTGTGTTACCTACAACGCAGCCGGGCTCACCTATAAACGTACAGTGCTCTTTAGCTAGGAGTGTTAGGACTATGACTTTAGCCTCCTCATCACGACCCACGAAAGGGTCTTTAAGAACTTCTAAGAACGTCTTCAACCTATCAATCAATTCGCTCATCACTTCAACCCCGTAACTCCTAGTAAATTGGTATTGCAAACCTTAAAAACCTAGGTAATTAAAATTAAAAATCTAAGTTATAGTAAGAGTTTGTTGGGGCCGTAGTTTAGCTTGGTAGAACGCAGGGCTTGGGCCCCTGTGGTCCGGGGTTCAAATCCCCGCGGCCCCACCATAATAAAGTATTTTAGCAAAATCTTAGGGGAGTCAGCAGGCCTTAACCGCTTGTTTTAACCTCACTCCTATTTTAGTAGTTGATGAGGGGTAGACCAAGAGTCTAGAAGGAAGTTCTTAACTAGTAGGGAAGTGTTAGACTTCTGCTTAAAGTGTTCTAATTGTTTAATACTACTTATTGTGATGGATGGAGATGTCCCACTACTAGTAGTGAGAGCCTTCGGTAAAGACTTAAAGATTGAAGTAAGAACGGAGTTATCTAATTTAAATTAATTCGTTTACGGGGGAGGCTCCATCTTAGGTGAGTTGGTATTAACTTAAGACTTCCCTAATGAAGTTCTTAAGCATATTAATACCGTCTACGTATGCTCCGGGTATTAACTTACTAGCATCTTCATAGTTTGTGGGGCATGTCGTCACCACTATGCTACCGTTATTGAATTCTGCTGGGAGTTCATACTTAATGATCTTTTCAAATATCTTTATTAGTAGTTCCTCACTTACTAACCAATTTTCAGATAGTATTGAGTAGACCTTTATGGCACATGCTAAGCATCTGTCGTTAAAATACCTGTAGACCTCTAGGCATAGCTGTCCTAATACGTCATCAACGTCGTAAATCCTTATTGGCTCATCATGCGGGCAGAAATTAACTGTAGGTATTTTAGGGCCGCTACTGTTAAGTACCTCATTAAGGAGTTTCTCAATATCTGTTGGTTGGACGTCTAGGTATAGGAAGGGACCTCTCAGGAGTGCGCCCTTCCTAAGGAGTATGTATAGTAGTGTTAGGTTTATCGTTAGGTCCCCGTTATCTACAACCTTAAACTTCGTGGTCATATGTCTTCATCTACTAGTTACTGCCTTGCTGATATTTACTTTCACTTAACTCTCCAAATAACCTTGTTACTTAATCTTATATATAAACCCTAAGTTCGTTGAAGATTGGTGTGGTTGGTGAGGGTTATTACGTTTAAACTGCCGGATGAGGTTGTTGAGGCTGTGGATAGGTATGCTTTAGAGCATGGAATGACTAGGTCTGAGGTAATTAGACTAGCTATAAGTCGGTTAATAAGTTCTTATGAGGCTAATTATAAGCCTCTTAGGATTAGAAGGTTGGTGGTTAGGTAGGTTGGAATTACCTTCATGAAAGTTGAGGTGTGTTAGATCAGTTGGGGATTCTGCACTCATCTCTCGTCAGCGGTAGATTTCCTCATCTTCTAGTTCCTAACTTACTACGTCTTTACCACTTATTAAGTTGTCTACACATTCACGTATTTTCTCAACGCCTTCCTCAATTGTTTTTAGGTCAACTGCAAAGCTCAACCTTATGAAGTCCTTACCAAATTTGTCTGGGAATGCTGTGCCTGGGAGGACTACTACCCCGTACTTTAGTAGTAAGTGGTTTACGAATTTCTCAACATCGATTTTACATTTGTTGAGTATTCTACTTACGTTGGGGAAGACGTAGAAGGCGCCTCTACTAGTCCATACTTCTAAGTCTTCAATACTGCTGAGTTTGCTGCATATTAAGTCCCTCCTCTTCTTAAAGATTTCTATCATCTTCTTAACGTCGTTTTCAGATTTTTGGAGTGCGGTGATAGCTGCTTTCTGCACGAAGCTCGTAGCACAGCTGTAGATATTTACAGCTAGGACGGTTAGTTTAGGTATTACCTCCTTCCTAGCTATGAGGTAGCCTAATCTCCAACCAGTCATTGAGTAGGTCTTCGAGAACCCGTTGACGTAGACTACGTAGTCACGCCAGTCTGGAAATGATAGGAATGATTTAAAATCTACGTCATCGTATATGAAGTGGTCGTATATCTCATCGGATAGTATTATTATGTTCCTCCTCCTAGCTATCTCCATTAACTCCTCAATTTCCTTACTGCTGAATAGGGCTCCTGTAGGGTTGTGTGGGTTATTTACTACGACTATCTTGGTTTTAGGGCTGATGGCTTTTTCTATGGCTTCTACGTCTAGTTTGAAGCCGCCGTCCCTACCTAACCATTTGAGGGGTACGTAGACTGGCTTAGCGCCTAGGAACTTTGCTATTTCTGGATATGCTGGGAAGGAGGGTTCTGGGACTATGATCTCATCTCCCTCTTTTAAGTACGCAGCTATTGCTAGGAATAATGCGCCTTTAGCTCCTGGAGTCACTATTATCTCAGAGGGCTTCACATCACATCCATACCTACTGTTTAAGTACGTGCTTATTGCTTCCCTCAGCTCGTAGATGCCGGCAGTCTCCGTATAGCCAGTAAATTTAGAGTCTAAAGCCTCTTTAGCTGCATTAATTATGTGGTTGAATGTAGGTATGTCAGGCTGACCTATCCCGAAGTTATATATTTTAACGCCCCTACTTGCTAATTCCTTAGCCCTCGCTAGGTATGCAAAGGCGGCCTCCCCACCCAACACATCAAGTACGGCCTTAGTATTTGTTGTAGGGGGTAGCAACTACTCACACCTACTTATTAATTAAACTAGGTTTAAATAAGTTGTGAGTATTGATGGGACGTAATTCTTATAGCTTAATGATGCGAGGATGGGTTGGGGATGGTCTACGAACCATGAAGGCATCCTCACCACGATCTTAAGTAGGAGTAGTATTAGATGGTTTAAGCAGGATGAGGTCTCAGACCATATTATAAATAAGATCTTAGAGTGTGGTATAAGAGCTCCGAACGCAGGTGGTTCAGAGCCGTGGTTCTTCATAGTGGTTAAGAACTACGAATTAAGAATTAAGATACACAAATTACTGCTAGAAGCCCACAAACTATACGCTACCTCAGCACTTAAGGAACCACTACCGCAGGATAAAATCGATAAATGGTTAAAGAAGATTGAGGAAGGAATGTACTACGCACCAATCTACATAGCCGTCTACGCAGACCTAAAACGCGCAACACACCGTGAGGAATTAATACACATGGAGAAAATCTACATCACACAGAGCGTAGCCGCAGCAATAGAAAACATCCTACTTGCCGCACACGCACTAGGAATAGGCGCAGTATGGCTAGGAGTCCCACTCCTAATCCAAGAGAAATTCAACAAACTACTCAACCCACCAGAAAAATGCGAACTACAAGCAATCATAGCCCTAGGATACCCAGCAGAAACACCTAAAACCAGACCTAGAAGACCAATCAACGAAGTAGTCAAATACATCAACTAACAACACATAACAAACCAACCCACCACACACTCAATTCTATTTTGTAGATTCTGAAATGGCTGTCAAGGCTCTACTGAGGGCCCTTAGAATAGAATATCCTCGAAGTCACGACGTCAGCGACGTCCTCATAGATCATGGAGATGCACTACCAGAAAACTTGAGAAGCGAAGTCGAAGAATTAGCCAGGCCTGTCTCTCAGCTAGCATCAATAAGAGGTCCAGCCCTTGTTATAAGAGAATTGAAAAGCGTGATAGACGTGGAGAAGTTTGCTAGCATTGACTACACTAACTCGTTCTTCTATAATTAAGGTTTGAGAAGATGTCTTGGAATTGGTGTAGGTGATTATTGAGGTCCTCGATAATGGTAGGCTTTATAATGGTTGGGGGTTTCATTTAGAGTGGAGGACGATGCGAAGAGAGGTTAGGCTTTGGATTGAAGCTGCTCACGAAGACCTTGTTGATGCGAGTGACGCTATTCAGAGGGGTAGGTGGTTTAGGACTGCTTTCTTCTCTCAGCAAGCAGTCGAGAAGGCCTTGAAGGCCATGTTCTTCGTAGTTCGTAGGGAGGAGCCACCACACATATGCACAGTGACCGAGCTTTACAGGCTCCTGAAGGAGGTGGGCTTTACGCTTCCACAAGAGCTCGAGGAGCAGCTATACATATTGAACAAGTACTACACGATAACGAGATACCCTGATGCAGCTAATGGGCTTCCAAGCGAAGCCGTCGACAGGGTGGAGGCTGAAAGGGCGTACAACCTTGCTTGTAGCGTGGTGAAAGCTGTTGAAGAGTATGCCTGGAAACATAGTTGAAGCTGTTAAGAGGCTCCTAGAAGAGCTCTCGAAAGAGGGGGTGGCTGTTGAGAGAGCGTACTTGTTTGGGAGCTACGTTAAAGGTTCTTGGATTAAGACGAGCGACATAGACTTAGTAGTCGTGTCAAGGAACTTCGAAGGAATGTCGTTCACCGAGAGGCTGGACTTGATAAACAGATTGCAGTGGAAGGCTGGCATAACCCCCTTCATAGAGGCAATACCATTAACCCCTAGAGAGCTCGAAGAGAGGATTCAGCAAAGCGTCGTGCTAAGAGATGCCTCGAAGTATTGGGTAGAAGTGATGTCCACCTTTAAGCCTCAATCTCCAGCTAATTGAAGCACCTCAATAACCCTTCAATCCACGAAGGCGACTTCGATAGCTCTTTTAAAGTGACTTGCTTCGAAAATAATGCATCCTCAATTCTCTAAACAATTTTCACTTCAGCTGACCATACCGTTTAGGAAGATCGTCGAGAGGAAGGTTATAGATATCTTTCAATTCTATTTTGTAGATTCGTTATGGATATGGTCGTGCTACCAGTCGCGGTCTTGTAGTATATTGCTTTCAATTCTATTTTGTAGATTCACCTAGCAA